>OGCN01000222.1_pt1 | contig 100733 bp, 73 predicted proteins | sample 1570181 | NCBI WGS metagenome assembly OGCN01 (sample SAMEA4370584, study PRJEB24528) | human gut metagenome | reverse complement strand
TAAAATGCTAGGAAATATGATAAGCCTCTTAAGGAAACAAGGGCTATCCGATGAAGATATTGCTAAAGAGCTGAATATAGGAATTAATAAACTCTCGGAATATGTATAAAAAAGTGAAATAGATATTGTATCTCACATTGTATTTACGCTTAGCAAACATTGTATGCATACTGCTTGAATGTAGTTTTGAAAATCATACATGTTCACTAAGCGTTATTTTTACTCACCTATAGAAAAGATACAGCCCCCTATACGACATTTGTAAATATTGTATTTATTGATTACTTTTGCATAATAGACAGTAGAATAAATACCAATATACCTAACCAAATAAGATGAAACACAGCAGAATCAAACATATCGCAGGCAATGTCTGTATAACCCTTTCGTTTTTTCTGTTATTATTTATTTCATCATGTTCTAAATCCGAACATGATTTCATTATCGGTGTATCGCAATGTAGCGATGATGAGTGGAGAAACCGAATGAACGACGAGATAAAGCGTGAAGCACTCTTCTACCCTAATCTGAAAATTGAAATAAAGACTGTAAAAGACAATAGTAAAGAACAGATAGAAGATATAGAAGAATTCATTTCAGAAGGAGTTGATCTGCTTATTGTATCACCCAACGAAGCAAAAGCCATTACCCCTGTAGTGGAAAAGGCTTACGATGGGGGTATCCCTGTAGTATTGGTGGACAGGAAAATAGCTTCCGACAAATATACGGCATTTGTTGGAGGTGATAATTATCTGATGGGAGAACAGGTAGGAACATACATAGCCAACAGACTTAACGGAAAAGGCAGAATAGTTGAACTGACCGGACTAAAAGGCTCCACTCCAGCCCTGGAAAGACACAAAGGAATGAACGATGTTCTGAAAAATTATCCTTCTATCGAAATAATTGCTACGGCTGATGCCGCATGGCTGAAAGCAAATGCAGAAAACAAGTTTGATTCAATTCTTTCAATATACAAAGATATCGATCTGGTATTTGCACAAAATGACCCGATGGCTGCCGGTGCCTACGAAGCAGCCAGAAAAAAAGGACGTGAAAAAGAAATGCTCTTTGTCGGTGTTGACGCCCTGGCTGGCGAAAAGCTTGGTGTCGAACTGGTAACCGACAGTATTCTTGACGCTACGTTTATATACCCTACAGGAGGTGACAAAGCTATCCAGGTAGCTATGAACATCTTGGAAAAGAAGAAATACGAAAGGGAAAATCTACTATCATCGGCACTTGTAAACGCCGGAAATGCCAGAATCATGCAGATGCAGACATCACATATCAAGACTTTGGATGACAAAATAAAAATACTGAATGAAAAACTTGATACATACCTTATGAGGTATTCATCACAAAAGATGTTTCTGTATGCATGCATAGTAATAGCCATCCTACTGGCAGTATTACTGTTCTTTGTAGTCAGGGCATACTGGACAAAAATAAGACTTAATGCGGAACTTGCCGAACAGAAACAACAATTGGAAGAGCAAAGGGATCAGCTTATTGACCTTTCACAGAAACTTGAAGAGGCTACAAAAGCAAAGTTGTCTTTCTTCACAAATGTATCTCATGATTTCCGTACTCCTCTCACTCTTATAGCCGATCCTGTGAAACGGTTGATGGAAAGCAAAAACATTAAAGAAGAAGAGAAATTCCTACTCAACATTATAAACAAGAATGTTACCGTTCTACTCAGACTGATAAATCAAATAATGGATTTCCGTAAATTTGAAAACGGAAAGCTGGAAATGCATCTCTCTGAATTCAACATAATGGACTGTATGAAAGAATGGGCAGAGGCGTTTCGTACATTAAGCTACAGAAAACATATCACATTCAGGTTTAATGCAGAAGAAGGCGATTATAATATCATAGCAGATGCAGAGATGATGGAAAGAATAACTTATAACCTGTTGTCGAATGCTTTCAAATTTACACCCGAAAATGGCTGTATAAGCATCTGCTTACGCAGGGGTACTGATAACAAGATTACAATGAAGTTTACTGACACAGGCGCAGGTATGCCTGCAGAACACGTAAAACATATTTTCGAGAGTTTCTACCAGATAGACGTACATCATGCCGGTTCTGGAATAGGTCTTGCACTTGTTAAAGCATTTGTTGAAATGCATCATGGCGAGATTAATGTGGAAAGCACTGAAGGTAGTGGTACTGTATTCACTATCTGTATTCCTGTAAAACAGGATGGAACTGTAACGGGAAGTGTTGATCGTAAAGCTCTGCTTAACAATCTTAAAGAAGGAGCTGTAGTTATGGCAGATCAGGAAAGTCTTAAGGCAGAAAATAATAATGCAGGCAAGAAAGATGTATCGAAAGGAATAGTGCTTGTTATTGACGACAATCAGGATGTCAGGGACTATGTGAAATCGTTACTGGAGGGTGAATATTCTGTAATGGAAGCTGGCAATGGAGAAGAAGGATTGAAACTTGCTATTGCCGGAGTGCCAGACATAATAATCTGTGATGTGATGATGCCAGTAATGGACGGTATGGAATGTTGTCGCCGTCTGAAGGCAGAGCCACGCACATCACACATTCCTGTAATGATGCTCACGGCATACTCAATGGACGAACAGAAGATAAAAGGATATGAATGTGGTGCGGACTCATACATATCCAAACCTTTCAGTTCTGAACTTCTGATGGCAAGACTACATAATCTTATAGATAACCGTAAAAGGCTGAAGGATTTCTTCGGAGACAAGACATTGACCAATGCTACTCCTCTGGCAGATGCAGACAAAGGTTTTGTGGAAAAGCTGCGCCGTCTGATTGAAGAAAATATCGGTAATGCTGATTTCAGCGTAGAAGATATGGGAGAACAGATAGGATTCAGCCGCGTACAGCTGTACAGAAAAGCTAAAGCATTGACAGGATATACACCCAACGAGTTGTTAAGGATAGCAAGGCTTAACAAGGCAAATGCTATAATAAAGACTTCAAGCGAAAAAAGTATATCGGAAATAGCATACGAAGTGGGATTTTCATCGCCATCATACTTCACAAAATGCTATAAAGAGTTTTTTGGAGAAAATCCTACGGATGTATTAAGGAAAAAATAATAATCTTTTTAATTGACGAGCTGACTAACTAGTCGTCAATTAAATTCTATTTCATACCATAATGACCTTTTGCGGAAACTACCACAACAGTAACAATTTCTTCTTCAATGGTATAAATCAAACGATTGTATTTATCAATTTTTCTGCTCCAGAAACCGGAAAGATTTCCTTTCAAGGCCTCAACCTGACCGGTACCTGATGTAGGATGTTCTTGCAGCTCAACAAGAAGTTTTCGGATTTTAATTATAGCTGAAGTATTTCCACTTTTCTTTAATAAGGCTATATCATCTGCAGCCCTATCACTGATTTCAACGATATACATTATCAAAGGTTATTTATGAAATTATTTATATCATCAACAGATTTCAGTACTACCTTTGATTTTGTTTTTCCCCTCTTATACTCATTTACTCTTTCAACCGTTTCATTCAGATTTTCAGGATAAGAGAAAAATTCATCATCACTCGGGCTGGGATTCTGTACCTCTAATTGTAATGTATCGGCTTTTGCTACAAGAATATTCTCAATATATGCCTTTAGGCTTTTTCCTTGTGATGCAGCCATTATGGAAAGTTTCTGTAATGTTTCTACAGGTAAGTCTATATTCTTTCTTTTCTTTTGTAAAGCAACTGTTACCATAATCATATATTTTCTGCAAATATATATAATATACATGATATATATCATATACATTATATTATTTAATCCTAAATATATAAAAAAAGCAAGTTGACGAGACCAGAACCTCGTCAACTTGCCAACTTATATATTTGTTACATATTAGTCCAGATACACATCCGGCAACACAGGCATGGCGCCATTCTGCGTACATACGTATGCAGAGACTTTTACTGCAAGCTCATGAGCCTCACGTACTGACTTTCCTTTAAGAATGGAAGCTACGAATGTAGCGGTAAAGGAATCACCTGCCCCAACTGTGTCGGCAACAACCACTTTCGGCGTCTCTACAAATGAAACACTGCCCGGAGTAAATACATAACTGCCGTTCACTCCGCAGGTGAGTATCAGCATCTTCAGGTTGTACTTGGCCAGGAGGATCCAACATTTGTCCTGAAGGTCGATGCCGGGATAGCCGAACATGCGGCTCACTGTGACGAGTTCTTCATCGTTTATCTTCAGAATGTTGCACTTACGGAATGAATTGCAAAGTATTTCCTTTGTATAAAAACCCTGACGAAGATTGATATCAAATATCTTCAATATATCATCACCATCAGGCATAGCGTCTATAAAACGGTTGATTGTCTCACGAGACACGACACTGCGCTGTGCCAAAGAGCCGAAACATACGGCACGGGTATGGCGGGCCAAATCTTCAAGGGCAGGAGTAAACGGGATATTGTCCCATGCAACACCTTCCTTTATGTCATAACAAGGAACACCTTCGGCATCGAGTTCCACCTGAACGGTTCCTGTAGGATAAGGTACTGTCTCTACTATTCCGTAAAGCTTCTTTTCACGGAAATTTTCAAGTATTTCTGCACCTAGTTTGTCATCACCTACAGCACTTACTACTCGGCTGTTAAGGCCGAATTGTGAAATATGGTATGCAAAATTTGCAGGGGCACCACCCAATTTCTTTCCTTCCGGAAGCACATCCCATAGCGCTTCACCCATTCCTACTACTATATCGTTCATGATATTCAATTAAGTCAATTAAGAATTAAAAATTAAGAATTAAGAACCGACGGTCAACGTAGTTAATCAAGAACCGACGGGCGACAAAGCTAATTAATGAGCACTACTCATTTTTTCAATTTCATGGTGTAGAAGAGTAAGTAGATAACTCCTACTGCCATTACTGCTACCGCTCCGTCCTGACCGGCTGCATCGGAAGCAAATCCCATAAGCAATGGGAATACTGTTCCACCGAAAAGGCCCATTATCATCAAACCTGATATCTCGTTTTTCTTTTCTGGCATTGAAAGAAGAGCCTGAGAGAATATTATCGAGAATACATTTGAATTACCGAAACCTATCAATGCGATGGATGTGTATATCACTGAATCTGCATCTGAAGTCAACAGTCCTACCATTGCAGCAAGCATACAGAGTACACTTATAAGGAAAAACAAACGGGCAGAAACTTTCTGAAGAATAATAGAACCGGAGAAACAGCCGATAGTCCTGAAGATGAAATAAAGGCTGGTCGCAAAAGAAGCCTCATCAAGGCTCATGCCAAGACGTTCCATCAGTATCTTTGGAGCTGTAGTATTGGTTCCGACATCTATACCTACATGACACATTATACCGACAAAACAAAGCAGGATGAAAGGAGAGCCAAGAAGTTTAAGACAATCGGCAAAACCGGATGCCTTGTCGGGACGTTCTTCTTCTATAGGAGTAGCGCCTAGCCAAAGTACGGCTATAACAGCTATTATCATGTATATAGGGAAGAGAATTCTCCAGCCAAGACCAAATGTAGGCATGGCCTGAGTAGCTCCCCACATGGCGATGTATGGTGCCAGAAATGAAGCTATTGCCTTGACAAACTGTCCGAAAGTCAAAGAACTGGCCAACTTGTCACCGCTTATGATATTACTTAATAGCGGATTCAATGATGTCTGCATAAGGGCATTTCCTATACCTAACAAAGAGAATGAACAGAGCATAAGCATATAACTGTCACCGAATATAGGCAGAAGCAATGAAGCGAATGTCACTACAAGACTCAACAGTACTGTTTTCTTACGACCTATACGGTTCATCAGAATTCCGGTCGGTACTGAAAATATCAGAAACCAGAAGAATACCAAGGAAGGGAAGATATTGGCTTGAGAATCACTCAAGCCAAGGTCTGCCTTCACATAATTGGATGCTATTCCCACCAGGTCAACAAAGCCCATGGCGAAAAAGCAGAGCATCACAGGGATTAGTCGAGAAAGGTTATTTTGTGAAGTGGTATTCATAACTATTATAATCCTAATTTATGAATACTCAAGTTCTTAACCTCTGCTTTACCACCCTCTGTATAGAAACGAAGAGAATTATATACTTCTGTCGGGAATACAAGATTTGTCATTGCTATACGTCCTCCGTCAACGAAAAGTTCTACAGAACATTTGTCAACGAAAACGTTAAGATGATATGACTTACCTTCACACAATGAAAGTGGTGCCCATGTTCCCAAAGCGAAATCATTGATATAGTTTATAGATTCTGTCTTGCGGCGGTCATGATTTTCCTTGAAGTGTGGTTCGGCTTTCTCACCAAAAGCGATCAAACCGCTTTCAGTACGATCCATCACAGCACGACCGGATTTCAGATCAAGATAGATTTTTGTCTTCTCACCTTTGGCATTCATTATGTCGAAACCTACTGTCTGAGCCTTACCCGGAACGATATCCATTTCCAATTCAACACCACTGTTCAATCCGTCAGTTATACTGTCTATTACAGTTTCACCTTCTACAGAAAGACTTTCTATATTGCGTGTTGACTTACGAAGAGCTTCAGTTTCTTTCACTACATTTGCAGCCATATATATTTCGCCGTTCTTGGTATAAAGAGAAAGTTCTCTTGGCAATGCATTAGCTCCACGATATTGGCGTATAGGAGTTACGTTGGCGTACTGCCAGTTGCTCATCCATGGAACAGCAATTATACGGTCGCCTGTATTTGAGAAACAAACTGTAGCATAGTGGTCTTTACCGAAATCAAGCCATTTAGTTACACTCTTGTCTGTATCGCATTTGAATTCTTTTCCGTCGAAATCACCGATAAAATATTCAGTAGCGCTACCACCGAAAGGACATCCCGGATTGATGTTTACTATCATAACCCATTTCATGTTGTCCTTGTTGCCGTCAACAGGAAGCTGGATAAAGTCTGGACATTCAAACTGGTTAGGCTGTACACCGTAGCCTTCGCCAAACTGGCTGAGGTATTCCCACTGCTTAAGATCTGTAGAAGAATAGAAACGCATGTTCTTGTCTGCAGAAACTATCATATACCATTTCTGTGCCGGTTCGTACCAGAACACTTTAGGGTCGCGGAAATCCTTCAATCCGTCAAACGGAGTAAGGATAGGATTCTTTTCGTATTTTGTATATGTACGTCCGTTGTCGTTGCTATATGCCATGCACTGTATCTGTCCGTGTTCGTCACTGGCAGATGTATAGAATGCTATCATGGCATCTTTGCCGTAGCCTGCGCTGTTATTCTTGTCTATAACTGTACTTCCTGAGAAGATATGTCCCAATGTATCGCGTGCGATAGCCGGGTCTAGATGTTGCCAGTGTACCAGGTCTTTACTTACAGAGTGTCCCCAGTGCATATTTCCCCATTTTGAGCCATAAGGGTTATACTGGAAATAAAGATGATATTCACCATCCTTGTAAACAAGTCCGTTAGCATCGTTCATCCATCCGTAAAGCGGAGTGTGATGATATTCAGGACGGTAATAATCAGTATTCGATGTATCGAATGTATCAGCAAGAGAGATATTATCCCAGCATACCGCATTGGCAGCTACACGTCCGATAGTAACAACTGCTTCCTTTACTCCCTGTGGTAATGCGAAAGGTACGTAATATTCTACGCTGTCAACAGCCAGACGAACGTCCATTGCCATATCTGCAGGACTTCCTGTATCAAGTTTCACTTTACCCTCATTACAAGATTCCTGAATAGGAAGGATAAGATATTTTGAAGGATTTGTAATATGTACTATTGTTAGAGTATCACCCTGATGTTCAAAGGTAAGACCACTCTTCTGTGGCTGACATGCAGTAAAGGAAACAGCTGCCATAGCCACTGCCAGATGATTGATAATCTTTTTCATGGTTGAATATTTTTTGTTAGTTTATTTTTTCTTTTCTCAGAATTTCAAGCTTGCAGTAAATTCTACAGTGAACGGACGGATATAGCTACCTGCCATTACATGTCCTGCATACTGTCCTGCATCTTCTTTTTCGATAAGTTCAGCACCTGCTATACTACCTTTTGCTCCTGTCTGGTTAAGGAAGTTGACAACAGTACATCCAAGAGCCAGTTTCTTGTTAACCTGCCAATTCAAACCACCGAATGTTTCCCAACGACCGTTGAAATAATATGCATCATTGATGTTTGCATATGTCTTGCTGAAATAACGGAAGCTTGTCCAGATTTTCAGGTCTTTTGTAATCATATAACTTGGGTCGATTTCAACAATCACCTGTGGAATTTCAGCTACGATATTTCCTGTTGCATTAATACTTCCTACATAACCGTCTGAGAATGTAACTGAAGTTTCATATTTCTTGTAAGTCGGTTTCTGATATGTGAACAGGAAGTGAAGATCAAATCCCTTGAACGGACGTGCTACAACGTCAGTTGTCCATCCCAATGTCTTGATATCGTATGTCAGAGGAGCAGCCATGATTTCAGTCTGTCCCGCATCTGTTTTATGCTGAAGATTCAAAGTTGAGTTATTGTTTGTCTTTGAAATATATGAGAAGAGTGATGTCAAACTCAACCATTCATTGTTGTAATATATTCCGGCACGTCCCAAAGGTACAGAAATTTTGTCAACGTTAGGCAATGTAGCCGGAGCGAAATTCTCGATTTTCGGATGCTGTGTGATATAAGTGAAGTCACCTGTGAAACCGAACTGTTTTGTCAACTTATATGTTGCAGCTGCAGTAAGAGCATAGTTCAACCAGTCATAGCTCATAGGAGTTGCAGCAATTTTTGTAACACCGTCAGGAGCTGTTGTACCAAGATTATAATTTGCGAAGCGTCCTACATAATTACCATTTGCATCTTTTACAGCTGCATTCTCACCACGCAATGCCTGATATTCAAGACGTGCACCGTAGTAAACATTCAGGAAATCTGTGATATCCCAGTCATGAGTAAAGTAAAGTGCAAGTTTGTTTTCATATCCGTTGTAATACTCCGAAGCATTCTTGTTCAGGTCGTAATAATAACCATTGCCTGCGTATGTGCGGCTAGCATATGAAGCATAATCTGTATTGTACAGTCTTACAGGATAGCTGCCGTCTGAAGGGACAGACTGATCGTACATTGTTGTACTTGAGCTGTAATCTACATCGTAATACCATTCGTTAAGACCTAATCTCCATGTACCATTGTTCAACTTTCTAGAAAGCTCTGTAGTAAACATGAATGAATCGATAAATCCACGGTTCAGACATGACATTCGGCTCTGTACATATTCGCCTGTATAAGGCTGCATGCTTCCATCGGCTGCTTCGTACTGATAATTGATACCTGCTTCGTTTTTATCAAGTGACATCGGTGACTGATATACCAGCGAACCGGTAGAATGATCATACTTCATAACTGTCTTCCAGTTCAAGCCGTTGTCCCATGAATAATCGTTCATCAATGTCACTACATGACCGATATTTTCTGTAGCATCGTATAAGTTAGTCTTTTTCACTTCTCCTGTACGCATGTCACGATACACCATTTCATTATCCATAGGAAGATATGATGCAGTACCGAGAGTAAAATCGCCGAATTCACGTACACTACCGTCGCCTACATATACGAATGGAGCAGACTGAGTGGCAAATGTATATACCGGATGGCTCTTTGAGAAATTATAAAGTGCAGTGAAAGCACCTCTGTTATTATTATATTTCTTTGTGATTGCAAATTTATATATCTGTGTACGGTCCTGGAACGGAGTTGCCTTAATATCGAATGTTCCCGGATCGAAGTCCTGATACATGCTGGCGCTGTATAACCAACCTTTACCAAGTCCGCCGTTAAGGTTAAGCGAAACTTCCTGCATTCCGAAGTGATTGGTCTTATAATTTAAAGTACCGTTGAATTTATCCTGACCAAGCTGAGTAAAAGAGTTTACGGCATAACCGATGTTACCTGTAGTCACAGCTGTTTCTGAGATTTTAAGCAATCCCACATGGCTAAGGCTGGCATCAGCACGCCAAAGAGAGTTCACACTGTGAGGGTTAGTAGCATAAGTAACGGGAATACCGTTTTCAAGAACGTTCACATCGGCCGAAGGAAGACCAATCTGGATTTCACGAGGACCGTTAGCACTTGCGGCATTAAGCATAACGTTTCTGTTTGCTTCTTCCTTTTTGCTGTCACTGTTTTCATTTTTCTCTTGTGCATAAGAAGTTGCACATGCAATGGCAAGTAATAGTACTGCCGAATTCATTCTCTTCAATAGTTGTTTCTGTTCTGCCTTCATAGCATTCACATTGTTCTAGTAGTTTATGTTTTTTGCAAATGTATGAAGAAGTAAAACAAAGATTTATAACAAATGTTTCATACAAAATAAAAAATGTTTCATGCAACATTTGTATATGTACATGAAACATTTTTAGGAAGATACTAATCTTTCTAATTTTAAGACATAAAACCCTATTAAACAATAAAATGCTCTTAACTTCTTAGTCCAGATATACATCTGGCAGTACAGGCATTGCACCATTCTGTGTACATACGTATGCCGACACTTTTACAGCAAGCTCATGAGCCTCACGTACTGACTTTCCTTTAAGAATGGAAGCTACAAATGTAGCGGTAAAGGAATCACCTGCCCCTACTGTGTCGGCTACAACTACTTTCGGTGTCTCTACAAATGAAACACTGCCGGGAGTAAATACATAACTGCCGTTCACTCCGCAAGTCAGTATCAGCATCTTCAAGTTATATTTGGCAAGGAGAATCCAGCATTTGTCCTGAAGGTCAATACCGGGATATCCGAACATACGGCTCACTGTAACGAGCTCTTCATCATTTATCTTAAGTATATTACACTTACTGAATGAATGGCAAAGGATTTCCTTGGTATAAAAGCCCTGACGAAGATTGATATCAAATATCTTCAATATATCATCACCTTCGGGCATAGCGTCAAGGAAACGGTTGATTGTCTCACGAGACACGACGCTGCGCTGTGCCAAAGAGCCGAAACATACCGCACGCGTATGGCGAGCCAAATCTTCAAGACCCGGAGTAAACGGTATATTATCCCATGCGACACCTTCCTTTATGTCATAACAGGGAACACCTTCAGCATCCAGTTCTACCTGAACGGTTCCTGTCGGATAAGGTACTGGCTCTACTATTCCGAAAAGTTTCTTTTCACGGAAGTTTTCAAGTATTTCGGTGCCAAGTTTGTCATCGCCTACGGCACTTACTACACGGCTGTTAAGACCGAACTGTGATATATGGTATGCAAAGTTTGCAGGGGCACCACCCAATTTCTTTCCTTCAGGAAGCACATCCCATAGTGCTTCACCCATTCCTACTACTAAATCATTCATAATGTGTTATTTTTTAAGTTTCATGGTATAAATCAATAAATAAATCACTCCTACTGCCATTACTGCTACTGCTCCGTCCTGACCGGCTGCATCGGAAGCAAATCCCATAAGTAATGGGAATACCGTTCCACCGAAAAGACCCATTATCATCAAACCTGATATCTCGTTTTTCTTTTCTGGCATTGAAAGCAAAGCTTGGGAGAAGATTATTGAGAAGACATTTGAATTGCCGAAACCTATCAGAGCGATTGATGTATATATCACTGAATCGACATCAGAAGTCAGCAGTCCAACCATGGCAGCAAGCATACAGAGGACACTTATCAGGAAAAACAAACGTGCAGAAACCTTCTGAAGGATTATTGAACCCGAAAAACAGCCGATGGTACGGAAGATGAAATAAAGGCTAGTAGCAAAAGATGACTCATCAAGACTCATACCCAGGCGTTCCATCAATATCTTCGGAGCAGTGGTATTCGTTCCCACATCGATTCCGACATGACACATTATGCCGACAAAACAAAGCAGAATAAAAGGTGAACCAAGAAGTTTAAGACAATCGGCAAAACCGGATGCCTTGTCAGGACGTTCTTCTTCTATTGGTGTAGCAGAAAGCCAGAGAACAGCTATTACGGCTATTATCATATAGATGGGGAAAAGCACACGCCATCCCAAGCCGAAACTTGGCATTGCCTGAGTGGCTCCCCACATGGCTATGTAAGGGGCCAGGAATGAAGCTATGGCTTTTACGAACTGTCCGAATGTCAAGGAACTGGCAAGTTTATCTCCACTTATAATGTTGCTTAACAGCGGATTCAATGATGTCTGCATAAGGGCATTTCCTATACCCAACAAGGAGAATGAACAGAGCATCAGCATGTAACTGTCGCCGAATATTGGCAGAAGTAATGAAGCAAATGTTACAACAAGGCTTAACAGTACTGTTTTCTTACGGCCTATACGGTTCATCAGAATTCCGGTCGGCACCGAGAATATAAGAAACCAGAAGAATACCAAGGAAGGGAAGATGTTGGCCTGAGAATCACTCAAGCCAAGATCTGCCTTCACATAATTGGATGCTATTCCCACCAGGTCGACAAAACCCATGGCGAAGAAACAAAGCATCACGGGAATTAATTTATTTAGTTTTACTGTAGCCATATTACTTTATCTGATATATATTTATATTTTTAACCTTATACCTATTGCCGTCACTTTCAAATGTAATCATATCGTATGGTGCTGACGGGAACACACAGTTTGTCATAACGAATTCTCCATTATTGACAAAAGCCTCTACACTGGACTTGTCGACAAACAGACGAAGCTTCAATTCCTTGGATTTGCTTACAGGCATTTCTGTCACTGCAGGGAAATCTTTACTGAAAGATACTTCACCACTCTTCGAACGGTCCATTGCTAAAGTTTTTTTCACCGTATCATATGTTATCAGGACTTTCTCTCCTTTTCCGTTTGAAAGAGTGAATGATACTTCTTTTGATTTGCCCGGATTGATTGAGAGTTCTACTTCGTAAGCTCCGTTACCACTCTGTGGTGACAGTGATATTGTTTCAGCTTTGGCTACATTTACTGCCTTTATCTGTCTGCCATCTTTTCTTGCTTCAACCATTTCCTTACAAGGCTCCGATTTCAGGAATATGCTTCCATTCTGTTTGAAAAGAGACAAATCGCGGGCTATGGTATTTGCGCTGCGGTACTGGAGTGTCGGAACATTATTTGCATACTGCCAGTTACTCATCCAACCAATGGCTATACATCTTCCGTCAGGAGCATTGTTCCATGTCACTGTAGCATAATGGTCCTTACCGTAATCCATCCATTTGGTTTCTTCAGGATAATTGTTTGTAAAAGTGCTGCCGTCAAAATCGCCTACAAAATACTGTGTAGCCGAGCCGCCGAAAGGACCTCCGGGATTGATATTGCATATAAGCACCCATTTCTTTTCCTTAGTACCTTCTACCGGGAGTTCCACCAGATCCGGACATTCCCATACTCCTCCATGACATCCATAACCTTCACCAAACTCACTTTCCTTAGTCCAGTCCTTCAGATTCTTTGACGAATAAATTTCCATGTGCTGACCTACAGCAAGCATCATAACCCAATGTTCTTTTGGTGCATACCAGAACACTTTCGGATCGCGGAAATCTTTTTCTGAAGATGTCAAAATAGGATTATTCTCATATTTAATAAATGTCTTACCATTGTCAAGACTATAAACCATACTCTGTGTCTGGCAGTCACCCCATGGAGTTTGTTTTGCTGAAGTATAGAATGCCACCACAGCGCCTTCGCCGAAGCCAGATGTATTGTTATGGTCAACCACACACGAGCCGCTGAAAATTGTTCCTATGGCATCGGGAGCAATTGCAACACCTTCATTTTTCCAGTTCACCAGGTCAGTAGAAGTAGAATGTCCCCAATGCATGTTTCCCCACATTGATCCGTAAGGGTTGTACTGGAAATACAGATGATAGACTCCATCCTTGTAGAACATTCCGTTAGGGTCATTCATCCATCCGTATGCTGGGGTATGATGATATGAAGGGCGGAATTTCTCTACACTAATCGACATATCGTCTGACTCTTTTATATCATTCCAACAAACAGAGTTCGAAGGAACACCCCTGACTATCATAATAAGACTGTCCTTGTCGAATTGTGACAAGTCAACCGGTACATAATAATCAGTCTTGCCACGAGATAGACGCACCTTCTGAACGTATTCTGTCAGGCTGCTGTTCTGATATACAAAATCTATCTCTCCTTCCGGTGCAGAGTCTTCCACCGGAATCAGCAGAAACTTTTTCTCCGGACTGATGTAAACGAAATTATTTTCGTTACCAAGATTTTTAACCCTGATTGCTGAATTCGCGTCCTGTATCCCCAAAGAGAATGCAAGCGACACGCAAAGGGCTGTGATTTTCATGCTATTCATATTTATTCTAATAATAGTTAATTCACAAATTTACTGTTTATTCCATACACTTTTTATATTCCAGGCCTTAAGACTGACTTTAGCAGTATTTCCATTCTCGGAGTATAATTCTACTCCTGTCTGATTATCACCGGGGAAAGTCAGTAAAGAGAAAACCAATTTTCCGTCACCGGCAAAAATCTCTACACTAGACTTATCTACAAAAATATGCAGTCTGAGTTTGCCGTCGGCAAGCGGAATATGTCCGTTCATCTTACGACTGAATCTCGGGATATCCTCCGAAGTACAGCTGGTTCTGTCGACAGTCAATAATGAAACCCTTGAGTCATATCTTACAGGAAGGCTGCGACCGTCGCCTGTACAAAGATTCAGACCTATCACATCGGGCTCAGTGAGAGTAAATGTCACATCCATCTCGTATACATTCTGTTCAGGAACGAAAGACGGTATTGCCATACTGCCTTTTCGGACTACTCCACTGTATTCTTTTTTATTTGTACGCAGTTTCTTCAGTTTGTCAAACGGTTTCTGAACCATGCGTACTCCATCAGGATATGTCTTTAAAGATATAGTGCGCGGAATAGACCAAAATCCAAAGCCTCTGGAGGCAGGTATTTCGCCCCTGGCATAATCCCAATTATTCATCCACCCCATCCATACAGTTTCATCAAGTGTACCGTCATAATCTTTAAAAGCTCTGGCAGCATAGAAGTCACTTCCTTCGTCCACCCATAAGGCATGCTCCATATTGTTAGTCATCAGCTCGTCAGAGAACATTATATGGTCAACACTGATAAAACCGAAATCCTCGCCGTCATAATCGTCATTTATCCTTATTCTGGCCTTACTTCCAATATAGTCTGAAACATTCCATCCATTCCATTTCAGATATGAAGAATTGCCGCCGGTAGCTGTTCTTACTACAGAATCATTGACAAGCAAATCAATACATGTCTTTCCGGGATGATTTCCGCCGGCAATAAGAAAGTTAATTGCCGTCGATGATATTACAAACTCCGGAGAAAGCAATGTTCCTTTCATTCTATCACCTCCACCGTATGACGAAGCCATACCCGAGCCAAGATGAGCAGAAGTGTTATTTCTGCGGGGCGACATCCAGAATGCCTCACCTTTGTATTTCCAATCTCCATAGTCATTCGCATCGAAATCTGCAAAGACATCACCTTTGAGTCCTTTACCTTCAAGCAGAAATTCTCTGCAATCTTCGTCCAACTCGAAAGATTTACCGTTGAAAGTACCAATAAAATACTGTCCTTTATTAGGACCAACAGATGTCATCAGTACCCATTTCCTATTGCTGGAATCTCCATCCAAAGGCAACTCATAGATATCAGGACATTCCCATATATTCTCGCACGACCCCAACTGTCCGAAATCACTCATCCAATCCCACTGCTTCAAATCTGCTGAAGAATAGAATCTGATTTTTCTCTCTATAGGCAAAGCTATCACCATTACCCATTTCTGCTCCGGCTCATACCAGAAGACCGTAGGATCGCGAAAATCCTCATAATTTATATCAAGCACAGGATTGCCTTCATAATAATGCATCAATCCGTCATCACCTTCTACTGAAAGTCCCTGCGACTGGATTTTATTTTTCTTATTTGCCATGGTATAGACAGCAATCACCTTGTCTTTGCCAAACGACGCTGTATTGTTCTTGTCGACTACACAGGAGCCGGTGTAATACATAAAACTGTTGTCATCGCCTACTACTGCTCTGGAAGCAGTTTCATTATAAGTCGTAAAATCTTCAGTGTAAGCTCTACCCCACCAAAACAAATTAAACTTTCCTTTATTATAAATCAATCCGCACGGGTCACCAATTCCACCTTTCTTGGGAGCAAAATGATAAACAGACCTGTAACTTTCATTATACTGAGAATATGAGACTGAAGAAAAAAGCGAAAAAGCCAATAGTGCAAATATTATTCTCATGTCCTTTAGATTAATAAGTTTTAGACTTTGAAACAAGCTACAACTGCCGTCTGCGGCTGTTTATCTAAAAAAAACCTAAACATAATAAAGATAAACAGCACGGAACGAACAGCAATAATTAATTATAGTCTATTTAATAATACATTACTTTCAAATCACTGACAGAAATATTTCCATCATAACAGTTGATAGACCAACAATTTTTCTGTATGCCATATACTCTGTTAGTATATGCCAGAACATCATTGATATATACTACACACACTGAATTATCCGTAAAGACTGTAACATTATATGTATTGTCGGCAGGTGATTCGAACGTATAGCTGTCTGCACCAGCTATAAATCCCATTCCCAAATTTCCTTCTTCCTCAAAATTCAGTTTTTTCTTACTTTCTCCTTCCGGATTTATAACCATGCTGTAGAATTTGTCTGAATCAGTACCACGGCATAAAGAAAATCCGAACTTGTCTGAGGCATCAGAGACCGAAACCTTAAATGTTATCTTGTTGTGTACATTAAGTCTGTTAAACAATACATAACCGCCAGAGGATAATGAATATGTTTCATTATTAATCTGAACACCTTCTTCTGATTGAGCCATAACTTTAATTTCTGATGTTTTAGCATATTTATCAGATATACCGTCAATAGCACCAAGTGTAATGGTTCCATTCTCATGTTGGATCAGTTTATGAGCAACCAAAGCCCCTGCCCACTGCGGTTCCGCAGGTGCAGCACCTACAGCTGTGTTATTATTACCCTCTCTAGTGGGACACCATCCCCAAATATACCTTTCAGTACCATTAGAGGCTGTTTTCCCTGCATAAAACCCTCTTGAATCAAGAAAGCCTTCATGAGCATCAGGCCAAACAGCATTGTCATTAAGTGTAGAATTCTTTAATTCATCAAGAGTACGTCCTTTGAAATATTGTACTCTTCTTATAGCAGAGTGTTTCTCAGAATATATCATGTACCACCAATCACCCATTTTGAAGATATCCGGACATTCATAGAATCTGTCCCACATCATTGTCATGAAAACTCCGTTATCCTGCCAATTTATCAAATCTTCAGACAAAAACTCAACTAAAGACCCTTTACCGTTTTTCATTGTTGATACTATCATGTGATACTTTCCGTCATCACCTTTAAACACAAAAGGATCACGGAAGTTTTTTACATCATATCCATATTGTCCCCCCTGAAGATAAAAAGTATTATCTTTGATCCATGTCTTAAAATCAGATGATGTAGCAAGCATTATAACTTCTTGTGCAGATGTATGACCTGTATAAAAAGTATAATACTGCTTATTTCCTTCATTATAAATAGTTGAACCAGTACCTATTGCTGCATCAGCATCTGTTCTTGAGCCGTATGGTATTAATTCACCCATTGATGTATAAGAAGACATATCAGATGTCGAAACAGCCCATATTGGATGATAAGTATATTCAGGATTAGGACGAAAATCCTGAAGATACAGAATTTTGAAGTCTCCCGCAACCGGATCGTAGAAAGGCATCGGGTCACCTACATAACCTACATAAGGCTGATAGTACGTTCCGAAAGTTTTCTCATCGGTTGAAGAGAAGTAATTTGTTGTACCATCCCAGTCCTTTTGTGTAAGGACTGGAGATTCATCGTCACAGCTTGCAAATGACATTGCCATAGAAGCCAATAGTAAAGCATATATCATATTTTTCATAACCTTTTAGATTTGATTATTCACCCTTTAAATAATTGATTGCATTTTCTGTTAATTTAGCCACATTACCGTGATATCTATCGCCCGAAGCATCAACTCCATAAGAATACCAGTCATAACATCCTGAGCCTATACATACGATACCGCCTCTACCATTATTTGGAAGATATTCCCAAGCAACAACAGCACCGTCACCTCCATTTCCAATAGCTTTTGCTCCGTGTAGAATTTCCCAATCAGCTTCTGTAGGATAACCACCCCAATCGGAACCAATGTGCCATTGTGCGGTACTGTTAGTTATTCTATATCCTGCATCACAAGTATACACTTTATCACTTTCTCCAGAATTCATTACAAGATTCTGATAAAGAGCATGTTCCGTATTACCTTGAATGAAGAAACTCCAAGGTCCGGAAGTTATTTCACCACTTTCTTCAACCTGTCCCCAGCAATTATTAGGATTATTTCCATCTAATGTAGCACCTAATTTTACGGCATAATAGGAAGCAAACCTAGTCAGCAACAAACTACCGCCAGCTTCGTAGAAATCCTTTATTTTCTGTATGGCAGTCAGTGAAGAAGCTGCATTCTGATCAAATTTATCCATATTGTCTATTCCGCCGTCAATATGAAGATGCCACCACATAACTTTACATGAACTTAAATCTACAACTCCTTTAGCAATATCATCAAACGAAACATACTGTGAGGAAGGAACATTTAAAAGCATCCAGTTTGCAGCCTCTTTTTCTTCAGAATTTAAAGATTCAACATTCTCTGCCAAACCTACATAAAGGACTTCTGCAGCATCTGATTGTATTACAGAAACCGTATAAGTAGTTCTAGCTGTGTTGTTCTCAACCACAAATTCAACAGGAGAGGAATAGTCCAAATTGCTGTAGTTTTCCGGGGAAACAATTACAGTTCCTTCATTCATCTCAATATTTGCAGTAAGGGAAGAAATATTTTCGGAAGTAGGAATTCTTACTGTTATAACATTTGTTTCATGATTTATAACTCCAATATATCCATTCAGCTTAAATGATAATATTTTTGCCTCATCATGCTTTACATTTATTGTATAATCAAAAAAAGCATCCCCATTAACAACACGTACGCTTTGTGAAAAAGAGAAATTCACTATATCACCAGTCTTTATTGTAGCTTCTGCTCCTTCCGACAATTCCAACTGACTGACAGTCATAGCTTCTGTATCGTATGCATAAGGAACACCTATGGTTATACTGGCGTTCTTATTGTCTATAACCCCTTCATACTGGTCGTCAAGAACAATTTTATTGATAAATGTGTCTCCATCCAATGAAAGACTTTTATTCTCATTATTATCGCACCCAGACACAACAATCATGAACAATGCCAAGGACAATAGATACAGTTTATTTATATATGTTTTCATAATCATTCTCTTTTTAAAATATTTATTACCAACCTCCGCAATTCTGATCATAAATACCGTTGCTGGCACTTATCTGAGCAAAAGGTATAGGAAGATACTCATTCTTGTTTTTAGTAAAATGAGCATTTGAATATATTGTACAAACCTCTGCTTCCGCTGCATAATATGCGTTAAGAACTCTTTCAGCTTCCCCCCAACGAACCAGGTCGAAAAATCTATCAGACTCCATGGCCAATTCTACACGACGCTCAAATTTAAGTCTCTCCAAAGCCTCTTCCTGTGTGAATGTACCATAATATGGTTCTACATCATACTTCACTCCGTACTCAGAAGGATAATTAGCTATCATCGCAGTGGAAGCCTTAGCTCTATTTCTTACACGATTAATCAGATCAATAGCTTCCTGAATTCTTCCGTCATTAAGCTGGATTAAAGCCTCGGCTCTCATAAGCAATACATCTGCATATCTCAATACTATGTGGTTCATAGGAGTTCCCCACCAAGAACCTTTTACCAGATATTCACTTTCTGGATCAACATTCTGTTTAAGTGTTACATAGTAACCGTAAAGTCCATTACTTCTGCTCCATGTTGATGATTTATCCATCATAAATTCAGGATTAAACTCATAAGGAAGTCCTGGTATACCTACAGTAAGGAACAGACGAGGGTCCGCATTGTCTACACTCATGTCATAATCATCATCGTTGAAATTATCAAACAGCGGATGACCGTTATTGTCTGTCTTGAAAGCATTTACCAAATTCTGACTTGGTTTGTAAAAATCACAACCTCCATCAGTTACGCCAGGAATATTAGGTACAATAAGACCTGTAGACCAGTTACAGTTACCGTTTGTAGTACCATCATTGATAGAATACTGCATTGCCCACAAAGATTCCTTGCCGTTCTCATACTGAGGTTCTGGACGGAAATTATTATGGAAATCACTTTCCAAGTCATAACCACCTGCATTCATGATTGAAGCCTCAGTATATTCCACGACCTTTTTCAGGTCCTCAGCATTAATGCTTGTAACTTCATTTGTTTCCGGATTATCCTGTCTGTATGCCTTATACAGATAAGTCTTTGCAAGATAAGCAGCTGCTGCACCTCTTGTAGGTCTTCCTTTATCTGCTTGAGTATCAGGAAGATTTTCGTATGCAAACTGGAAATCGTTAGCTATCTGCTGCCAGCCTTCATCATTAGTATAAACAGTATTAGACAGATTATTATATTCCTCAGGAGAAAGATTTTCATCGTTAGCAATTACAATCTTCTTGAAAAGCTGTTTCAAGAGGAAATGTCCGTGTCCGCGCAAGAACCTCATTTCCGCTATTCTCTGCTGTTTGAGAGGATAAGTGTTTTCATCCATCTGATCGAGCAACTGCAATGCGGCATTTGAACGAGAGATACAGTTATAAAGTCTTTGCCACATATCGCTGATGTTCCATGCAGTAGTCATAATACCCTGTGAAACTTCAAGGTTATGGAACACGTCACCATCCTCTGTACCGTTTCCGCCTTTATAAGCGTCGTCTGAACGAACATCATAGTTCCACATTGAGAATGATGAATTTATATCCTCGGCTGAAATCCATATAGCGTATGCAGAAATCACCAGATTGTCTACATATTCTGGGTTATTAAGCTGTTCATTATCTATCGTACCTTGAGGGGTGTGACGGTCAAGGAAATCAGAGCAACCTGATGATAGTAACATTAAACTTATAATGAATATATTTATATATGTTTTCATAAGTGTATGTTTGTAAGTTATTATTTTTTATAAAAGTTATTCCTCCAATATTAGAAACCTACGTTGATACCGAATGTCAAGTTCATCGGGATAGGGTAACCGTAGTTAGGGTTTTCCGGATCTACACCTGTAAATTCCTTGCTTGTGATAGTAAGCACATTCTGTGCACTAAGGTACAATCTCAATCTGTCTACCTTAAACTTCTGAGATATTGATTTTGGCAAGTTATAACCTAATTGTATATTTCTTAATTTAAGGAAAGAACCGTTTTCAACGAAGTATGTTGATACTCTCTTTTCATTATTAACGTCACTTCTTGTCAATGCAGGAATATCTGATGAAGAATTATATGGAGTCCATGCATCAAGAAGACGTTTACCCTTATTCAGGAAACCGATATTCAAACCGCTCCACAAGTCTGTTTCCTTCTTCAGGTCACTGATGATATCAACACCTTGTACACCCTGCCAGAACATTGTGAAATCGAAATCCTTATATTCGAAGTACATATTCAAACCATAGCTGAATGCAGGTGTCGGATCATAGATCCACTGCTGGTCTTTTTCGTTGATTACACCGTTACCGTCCAAGTCACGCCAGCGGATACGTCCTACTCCGGCACCTTCTTGTACAGCATGATTATCAACTTCTTCCTGAGATTTGAATATTCCGTCTGCCACATAACCCACTTGTGAACCATTTGCATGACCGATGACGCTTTCTACGCCATTACCACCGAATGTACCGTTAGCTGCTACAGTGATAGGCAAAGCAGTAATTTTGTTTCTATAAGTAGAGATATTAGCATTGAAATCATATTTGAATCCGTTGTCGAATGTTTTTCTATGACCGATATTGAATTCGAAACCTTTATTTTCCATTTCTCCGGCATTAATCCACTGGGTAGTACCTTCTCCCATAGAAGCGATACCCGCCATCTGAACAAGGATATCAGTAGTTTTCTTATAGAACCAGTCCAAAGATCCATATACCTGCTGATTGAACAATGAGAAGTCAATACCGATATTAGTCTGAGTAGTAGTTTCCCATTTTATATCATCATTACCCAACTGATTACGTTTAAATCCAGACTGAAGAGTCTTTCCACCGTTTGTACCTTCAATATCATAAGAAGTACCGTAACTCTGACCTCCTGATTCTGTAACACCATAGTTAGGAACATAAAGAGTATAACGTGCAGTATTAGAAATTTCCTGGTTACCAGTCTGTCCCCAAGATGCTCTCACCTTAAGGTCATCAAGCCATTCAATATCTTTCATGAATTCTTCCTGACTCATACGCCATCCCAAAGATACAGAAGGGAAAGTTGCAAAACGATTATTCTTACCGAATCTTGAAGAACCATCCCTACGTACTGTCAATGAAGCCAGATATTTGTCATCGAATGTATAGTTGAATTTACCAAAGAATGATACCAATGAATAACCATCACCAGAACCGTAAGCCTGTGCTGTACCTACTCCGGCATCAGGCCACATGAAATCAGGATTCAGAATTGAGAAATCTTCTTTATAACCAGAGAACCATGTATTGTCTTCGTTATTCAACTCAACACCAATCATAGCATCACCTCTGTGCTTGCCTTTTTCGAAGTTATAAGTAGCAACGGCATTCCACATCCATCTCATCCAATGTTCCTGTTTTGCCTCAACAGCATTCTTGTCATTGGCTACGTTACCTTCAGTGATAGGATATGTGAATATTCTCTGTTGTTTCTGAGAATAATCGATACCAAAAGTAGAACGAACATTAAATCCTTTGAATAGATTAAGGTTGATGTATGCATCACCAAACATTCTCCAATAATAATATTTTGTATCAGAATTTCTCTCAAGGCGAGCTACCGGATTTTCACGGTCAGGATAACCACCTACCGGACCTGCATATTCTCCTTCGGTAGTATATACAGGCAAAGACGGATTGGCCTGCAACACATTCTGCAAGAAACCACCAGGTGCTACTACTTCAGAAGTTCTGTTGACAGTAAAATGCTCTCCTATAGTAAGGATGTTTTCAATCAAGTTATAATCTGAATTCATACGAGCTGAAAAGCGTTCGAAATCAGAAGTCTTTATAATACCATTGTTCTTATAGTATCCTAAAGAGAAATAAGACGAGCCTTTCTCAGAACCATTGCTTACAGAAAGATTGTATTGCTGTATTACACCGGTACGGCTGATTTCGTCAAACCAATCTGTATCAGCAGAAGGAACGGTATTCGCAGAATCCAAGAAACGTGACATGCTGATTCCATGCAATACAGGAATACCATTCTGGTCGTATCCCCAATTATAAGAATATCCCAAAGCATTTGTATTCGGATCCTGACCATCGTTTACATAAGCTTGCCACATAGCCTGACCATATTCTCTGGCATTGAGGACTTCCATCTTGTTTGTGTACATGGAAGCTGATACAGAAGCGTCGAAATTAACTTTAATCTGACCTTGCTTACCTTTCTTAGTTGTTACAATGATAACACCGTTTGCCGCGCGCGAACCATAGATTGAAGCAGAAGCGGCATCTTTCAACACCTGAATAGACTCGATATCGTTACCATTCAACTCATGCATACCACCCTTTGTAGGCACACCATCAATAATGTATAAAGGGTCATTGTTGTTCAATGTTCCGATACCACGGATACGGATTGTTGTTGAACCGCTTGGGTTACCGTCAGCTGTAATATTCATACCTGGAACCCTTCCCTGAAGAGCTTTCATGGGATTGTTTTCGTTCTGTTTTGAGATTTCGTCCATACTGACAACAGAAACGGCACCGGTAAGGTCAGCCTTACGTTGAGTGGTATAACCCGTTACCACAACTTCTTCAAGAACCTCTGAATCTTCATCAAGCACAATGTTCATCATGCTTTCAGCTTTAAGAGTAACTGTCTTGAAACCGACAAAAGAAACAGTGATTGAACTTCCGGAAGCAACATTCAACGTAAATTTACCGTCAAAATCAGTAATAGTACCGTTGGTATTATTACCATTCTCCACTACAGTTGCTCCAATTACAGGGAAATTATCAACGGCAGAAATGACCGTTCCCTGAACCACCAAATCTTGCGCATGCATGACTATGCATATAAATAAGAAGAGCGCAATAAGAAATTTTCTTTTTATGCTTTCCATACGCATTAAAAATTAGATTATTAATAATTGTTTTAAAATTCTGTTACAAATATATAATGGTATAACAAAGATATTTATAATAAATGTTTCATAGCCATGTAAAAATGTTTCATGTATCATTTTTACATGGCTATGAAACATTTATTAAAATTAGGTTTTAAGGCCTACTCCCAAAAAAAACATTGATTTTCAACAGATTATAAATAACATATAAATATCTGTCATCCAATCTAAAAAAAGACTCCGTATGTTATAATAATCTTGTTATTATATTAATCATTTGAATTAACTTTGCAGCGCATTTGATTCCTTAAAAAAAATGAGACTTAACAGAAAAATTACAGAATTAGGAACAACTCCTGAGCAATTGCCTATATTATGGTACTTGCTGAAATGGACAATTATAGGTGCGGTAGCCGGCGCACTGATAGGATCGGCATCAGCCTTGCTGTTGGCATCACTTAACTGGGCGACCGATTATCGTGAGAATAATCTGTGGATTATTGCCTTACTGCCATTAGGGGGTCTGGCTATAGGACTGATGTACCACTATTGGGCAGGTACGGCAGCCAAAGGCAATAATTTCCTGATAGAGGAGATACGTTCGTCAAAAAATATCATTCCTTTCAGAATGACGCCACTGGTGTATGTAGGTACAGTACTTACACACTTGTTCGGAGGTTCTGCCGGACGTGAAGGTACGGGAGTACAAATGGGTGGAGCAATAGCCGATTTCATGTCAAGACTGCTGAAAATGCATCCATACGACAGAAAGATAATGATACAGATAGGAATAGGAGCCGGATTTGCTTCAATCTTCGGTACCCCATTGGCAGGAGCAGTTTTCGCTCTTGAAGTAATAATTGTGGGAAGACTGAGATATGATGCCATACTTCCGGTTTTCCTGTCGGCCTTCTTTGCTAATTTAACATGTCATGCCTGGGGAATAGCACATACTCATTACGTCATCAGCTACACACCGGACATAAACATACAGACGTTATTGATTGTACTTGTGGCAAGTATCCTTTTCGGACTGGCAGCCATGACATTCTCACGTTTCATAGAGATATGGGGTGGTCTGGCTAAAAAATATATAAGTTATCCACCGCTGCGCCCATTTATAGGCGGTATTTTCATTGCCTTGAGTGTTTATCTGTTGGGAACTACCAAATATATAGGTCTGGGCGTTCCCACAATAGTAGCTTCATTCAGCGAAGTGCAGATGTGGTATGACTTTCTTCTGAAAATACTTCTCACCACGTTCACCATCGGAGTAGGATTCAAGGGCGGAGAGGTTACTCCATTGTTCTTCGTAGGTGCCACTTTGGGTAGTGCATTATCTGCCGTACTTCCATTGGATGTTTCATTGTTGGCAGGTTTGGGCTTCGTGGCTGTATTTGCAGGCGCCACCAACACTCCAATAGCATGTACTCTGATGGGTATAGAGCTGTTTGGTGCTGATGCAGCTGTTTACATAGGTATAGCATGTGTAACCGCATATATGTTCTCCGGACATACAGGTATCTACACATCACAAGTTATAGGAAGTCCGAAACATATCATTTTCTGGAAAAAGAAAAAAGGAAAGATGTTGGACTGATACTGTTTTTTCAAAGAAATCCTTGATTTTTATCAACAAAGTCTTTAATTTTGAGGATATAAGCAACAAAACTGTTATTTCTGTTGTTTAGTATCATTAAAGAACAAAGACATTCACAGTTTATGAAAAAACAGATTCTTACAATCGGAAGATCAACGAAGTTAATCGGAAGATCGATTAAATTAATGTGCATCGCCGCTACCATTGCAGCAGTAGGCACAGATACAGCTAATGCATGTACAGGCATCACACTTACAGCAAAAGACAGTACAAAAATCCTTGCTAGAACAATTGAATGGGGAGGAAGCGACCTTAACAGCCAATACGTGATAGTTCCTCAAGGCTATACAGCACAATCATACATACCAGGCGGTATTGACGGTATGAAATTCACTTCGAAATACGGATACGTAGGTCTGGCTGTAGAGCAAAAGGAATTCATTGCCGAAGGGCTCAACGAAAAAGGGCTTTCAGCAGGCTTATTCTATTTTCCCAAATACGGCAAATATGAGGACTACAACCCGGCTTATAAAGGGGAAAGTATAGCCGACCTTCAGCTCGTGTCATGGATTCTCGGTGAATGTAAAAACGTGGAAGAAGTTAAAGACGCAATTAGCAAAATCCATGTGATAGCAATAGACCCAAGAGCCTCGACTGTACACTGGAGATTTGCCGACACAACAGGAAGACAGATAGTGCTTGAAATAATAGACGGAAAGCCTGTGTTCTATGAAAACAAGCTTGGAGTTCTCACAAATTCACCTGACTTCAATTGGCAGATGACAAATCTGAACAATTATGTAAATCTTTTCCCGGGATCGGCTCCTTCGCAAAAACTTGGAGAGACAGAGCTGTCACAGTTCGGTGCCGGAAGCGGTTTCCTAGGAATACCTGGCGATGTCACTCCCCCATCACGATTTGTAAGGGCTGCATTCTATCAGGCTACGGCACCAGTACAGGAAACTTCGGAAGAAACAGTTCTGCAGGGATTTCAGATATTAAATAATTTCGATATTCCGGTTGGAATAGAATTTGCGAAAGGACAGGTTCCGGTAAACATCCCGAGTGCTACACAATGGACATCGGCTACCGACATGAACAATCTGAAGATTTACTTCCGAACAATGTATAACAGTGCTATAAGAAGTATTAATCTGAAAGATATTGATTTCAAGAAAGTGAAATATCGTGCTGTACCAATGGATACAGAAAAACAACAACCTGTGTTCAATATAAAGATTAAATAGACAAAAAAACGGATTGCCCCACAATAAGGCAATCCGTTTATATATTGTAAAATTGCTTATCAGAACAATTTAGAAGGATATTCACCTGCATCTACCAATGCCTGCAATTTTTCAACTACACTAGGACGGTCTGCTGCATATGTTACACCGAACCATTTAGATGTAGTATCAAGAACCTTAACATTAGCAGTCTTTTCATTGATAAGTTTATTAACCATCAATGGAATAAAATACTCAGCCTTAAGGTTTTCCTTATTTGCATCAAGGAATTCAGTAAAGTAATCTTCTGAATATTTGAAATAGTCAGGAGTGAATCCCCACATATTCATAGAAACAGGTGTATTGTCATCAAGACCTACCCATTCACCATTTTCGTCCTTATAGCTTACAACACCATTTACACGCATGATTTCAGTACGTTCAACAACTGTAGTAAGGTTACCTTCTTCATTTGCAGAACAAACGCCACGTGCAACAGAACCACTTTCAGATAAAGTATTGCCTATGCGGAAACCTACCATGCAATAGTCGTTCTTTGAACCTTCAGGAAGTTCTGACAAATATTTGCCTAATACTGCAAAACTGTCTCTTCCATAAAAATCGTCTGCATTGATTACTGCAAATGGTTCTTTGATAACATCCTTACCCATAAGTACAGCATGGTTAGTACCCCATGGCTTAACACGGCCTTCCGGACAAGTATATCCGGCTGGAAGATTATCCAAAGCCTGGAAGACAACTTCTACAGGGATATGATTTTCATATTTGCTGAGAACGATTTTACGGAAGTCATCTTCAAAATCTTTACGGATTACAAATACTATTTTACCAAATCCACCACGGATAGCGTCATAAATAGAATAATCCATAATTGTTTCACCGCTTGGTCCGACTCCGTCAAGCTGTTTAAGACCGCCGTAACGGCTTCCCATACCGGCTGCCAATACAAATAATGTTGGTTTCATAAGTTTTATTTTTAGTTAGTAACTATGCAAAGATAGGCATTTATTATTAATCACGTACTTCTTGAACAAATTATATTAATTAGTAGTTATTTTTTTAGTATATTCGCATCACAAACTGTCATTAACATGAAGAAATTTTTAAAATGGTGTGGAATAATAATATCTATTCCATTTGCTTTATTTATAATTATATCAATATTGATCTATATACCGCCTATACAGAACTTTGCTGTAAGAAAGGCGGCATCAATCGCTTCTGATGCTACAGGTATGGACATCAGTGTAGGAAGAATTTCACTTTCTTTTCCATTGAATCTGGGAATCCATAATGTGACTGCCATACAGGAAAACGACACTCTTCTAAGTGCCGGAAAAATGACTTTAAAGGTTCAGATGAAACCTTTGTTCAGAAAACAGATTGAAGTTGATGCTTTAAAGCTGGAGAGTGTAAGCGTCAACACAAAGGACATGATTGAAGGATTCATGATGAAAGGCAAGCTGGGAGAGCTTTATCTGGAATCGCACGGAGTCGCCTTATCACCGGAAACGGCAACAATCAACTCCTTTATAATAAAGGATACACATGTGGATATAAGCATAGCCGATACAACTGCCACAGATACAACTGCCAGCGAGCCTCTGTATTGGAAATTCATGCTGCAAAAGGCCAATTTTGAGAATGTAGCCGTAAATCTCAGTATGCCATTAGACAGTATGGACATGGGAATAAACATCGGTTCTGCTGTACTGACAGAGGGTATTGTAGATTTAAAGAAAGAGGCTTATTCTTTGCAAAAATTCAAAATCAGCAATTCATCAGCACAATATATTATTGGGGAAAAACAGCAGACTGAAGGTTTCAACCCGTCATTTATATCTCTTGCCGGATTAAATATAGACCTGAGTTCTATATATTATTGTGGTAATGCAGTAAATGCCGAGATCAAAGATTTCAAGATGAAAGAACATTCAGGACTGGAAATCACATCTGCAGGAGGAAAAATTACAGCCAATGATGAAAAAATTGAAATTTCAGGCCTGGAACTGAAAACCACAGATTCGTACTTTTCTGTACAGGCAAATGCTGACTGGAACATCTCACAGATCAACAACGACGGCAGCATATCAGCCAGAATAATGGCAGACATCGGAAAGAATGACCTGTTCAGGTTCGTTACAGATATGCCTGAAGATTTCAAGAAAGATTTTCCTGCAGAACCAATACAGATAAGAGCCGGTATTGACGGAAGCATAAACGAAATGAAAATTACTGCCGTAAGCGCAGAAATACCGGAACATGTTAAATTCACAGCAGGAGGATATGTGAATGATTTACCGGACAGTACAAAAATATCTGCACATTTGGATATGGATGCCGTTTTCCCTGACATGGCTTTTGCTAAATATTTTATTGGAACTGCAGTTATCCCATCGGATATGGTCTTAAAGGGAAGTGCCGATATAAGGAACGACAGCATAAACGCATTATTAGGATTGACACAAGGTGAAGGTGCGATAAATCTCAACGCCGGCTTCATTCCAAAAACAGAATCATTCTTCGCTAAAATGGATATCAACGAACTGAATATCCATAACTTCATGCCGTCAGATTCACTGTTCAGAGTGACAGCTTCACTTATGGCGGAAGGAAAAGGTTTCGATATATTCTCGCCAACTACAAAAATGGGAATGGAAGCGGGTATATCATGCTTTGAATATGCCAGCTATTCTTTTTCCGGAATAAACATGAAAGCCGGAGTGGAAAACTGTAAGTCGTCTGTAACATTAAACATCAACGACAACACCATGGAAATAGGTTCCACACTGAATGCTGATATTTCCGCAAAAGAAATAGCGGCCCAAATGCGCACAGATATCAAACGTCTTGACTTGCATGGATTGGGACTTATTGCACAACCGTTCAAGATAGGACAAATAATAGACATTGATGCACATACAGATATGAATAACAGGCATCGTGCAAAAGTGTCTATAAACAACATCAAACTTATGACCGAAAAAAAGACTTTCAAAACGAAAGATCTGAACTTCGGTGTCAGTATGACAGAGGACTCCCTACGTACTTATATAAACTCGGGTGACATGACCATGCTGCTGCGTACAACGGGAGGAATAGATAAAGTTACGGAAAAAATAAGCAAGATTTCCGAACTGGCAGCCAAACAGTGGGAAAACAAGTTGATGGATCTTGAAGCATTGCGTACATTGTTGCCGGAAACATCATTCAGGCTTTTTGCAGGCGACGACAATCCGTTTGCAAATACCCTGGAAATGAGGAATATCGGATTCAAGAGACTTTATGCATCGCTAAATACATCCGAGAATAGCGGTATTAACAGCTCGGCATATCTCTATGGTCTGCATACGGACAGTCTGCGACTGGACACAATAACTTTCCGTGCTTCACAAGATTCTACAGGAATAATAATAGCAGGTGGAGTGAAAGCCAACCAGACGAAGAAACAGGAAGCTTTCAGTATAGCGTTGGATGGAGGTATATTCAACGACAATGCACACATGCTTGTGAAATATGATAATGCACAGCAGCAGACAGGAGCACTGATCGGTATGAAGGCTGTACTTAGAGACAAAGGCATAAGCCTGCATATACTGCCGGAAAATCCTATTCTGGTATATAGAAAATTCCATTTGAACGATGAAAACTATATTTTCCTGAGCGACAAAGGAAGGATACATGCAGATATGCGTCTGAACGATGATAATGGAACCGGATTGCAGATTTACTCTGTTCCAGATTCTACCGTGCTGCAAGACGTAACTGTAAACATAAACAAACTTGATATCGGTGAATTCAGACGTATCATTCCATACATGCCACCTGTAGAAGGTATAATTAATGCTGAAGCACATTACGTACAGCAGAAGGAGGATATGTTCATGACAGCATTTGAGACAGATGTGAACAGACTTGCCTACGGAGGAAAGCCGCTTGGCAACTGGACTATGAGTGCTGTATATCTGCCTATGGAGAACAGTGGTCATCATGTGGATGGATACATAACACATAATGGAAACACTCTGGCAGAAATCAACGGACAGTACAATACACCGCTTACTGAAGAGGAAGAGGACAAGGTAAACGCACACCTGTCGATATACCGTTTTCCACTGGCACTGGCTGGAGCATTTGTTCCGGAAGAAATGGCACAGTTGAAAGGGTATGCAGGAGCAGACATATCTTTAAGCGGGTCAACATCAGCACCAGTCATAGATGGAAGTGTCACAACCGACAGCGTAAACGTGTTCATTCCTATGACATCAATGAACCTTAGATTTGAAAACAAGCCTATTACGGTAAAGAACAACAAGCTGATGTTTGACAAATATAGCATATTCTCAAGAGGCAAAAATCCGTATATAATAGACGGTAGTGTTGATTTTGCCAATATGGAGAATATGTATATGGATTTGAAAATGACTGCCAGAAACTTTGAGGTATTCAATTCAAAGAAAAACCGTACTTCAATGGTTTACGGGAAAATGTATATTGACCTCAACACTACCATAAAGGGTACACCTGACGCCATTTCGGTTAAAGGTAATGCCAATATTTTGGGTAGCAGTGATTTCACATACATACTCCGCGAATCGCCTCTGACGGTGGAAGACCGACTGGCTGAGACAGTAACATTCGTAAACTTTGCAGATACAGCCTCTGCACGCAGAAAACCGCTTCAGGAAATGCGCCCAGGCGGTATAGACATGCTTGTCAACCTGCATATTGACCAGGCTGTACAATGCCGTGTCGATATTAACGAGAGCGGTTCCAACTATATGGAAGTGGAAGGTGGAGGAGATTTGGCATTCCAATATACTCCCGACGGAAACATGTTGTTGAACGGACGTTACCAGCTGATGAGCGGAGAAATGAAATATGAAATGCCAGTCATACCGCTTAAGACATTTAAAATACGCGAAGGAAGCTACATTGAATGGACCGGAAACGTAATGGACCCGAAACTGAATATCCAGGCGTACGAGAGGACAAGAGCTTCAGTAACTCAGGAAGGCCAGGCTGCAAGAATGGTAAGTTTTGATGTGGGCGTAAGTATCACCAACAGGCTGAACGACCTGGGATTTGAGTTTACAATCGAAGCTCCTGAAGACGGTTCAATGCAAAATGAACTGGCAGCAATGTCAGCGTCACAGAAGAATAAGGCTGCGGTAACAATGCTCGTAACAGGTATGTATATTTCAGACAGTTCGACAGCTAAACTGGATGCCAACAGTGCGCTTAACTCATATCTGCAAGGACAAATAAACAGCATTGCAGGAAATGCCCTAAAGACAATTGACCTTAGTGTGGGTATGGAAACAACAAATGCGACAGAGACAGGCGACACACGTACAGATTATAATTTCCAGTTTGCAAAACGTTTCTGGAACAACCGTGTGCGTGTAGTAATCGGTGGAAAAATTTCCACAGGAAATGCTGCAGTGAGAGACGAATCATTTATCGACAATATATCATTGGAATACAGACTGGACAATAGCGGTACCAGATATGTCAAACTTTTCCACGACAAAAAATATGCAAATGTCCTTGAAGGAGAAGTGACAGAAACAGGAGCCGGTATCGTTCTTAAAAAGAAAGTGAGCCGTATAAAGGACTTGTTTATATTCCAAAGAAAGAAAAAGAAGATTAATGAAACAGAGGAAAAAGGAAATGAAAATGAGAATAAATAACATAGTTGTGGCATTAATAGCCGTTTTAGGCTTTGCAGGATGTTCCACCACAAAAAATCTTCCTGAAGGCGAAACTCTTTATACCGGTATAAAGAGAATAGAAATAAACGAGAAAGACGAAAGCGCCAATGGAGAAAAGACTATTGAGGAGGTGACAGCCGCAGTAAGCGTTGCACCTAACAATTCTTTCCTTGGAAGTGCTAAATACCGAATTCCCATTCCTTTCGGATTATGGATATACAATAATTTCCAGAAATACGAAAAAGGGCTGGGAAGATGGATATTCCGTAAAATGGCTGCCACTCCTGTCACAGTATCGTCTGTAAACCCTGACACACGAGTAAAAATTGCATCCAACCTGCTTAAAGATTACGGATATTTCAACGGCAATGTGACTTACACTGTAGATAGCACCCGTAACCCAAGAGCCGTAAAACTGAGTTACCAGATTGATATGGGAAAACCATATTACATTGATACCGTACTGTACGAAGGTTTCACAGGACGTGCCGACTCGCTTATCAGAAAACACTTTGATGAAAGACTGATACACAGAAATGACAATTTTGACGTTACACGTCTGAACGAGGAACGCGAAAGGCTTGTTACATTATTCAAGAATAACGGGTATTATTTCTTCCGCAGCGAATATATCACATTTTTGGCAGATACACTTATGCGCCCCGGATATATCAATCTGAAGATTATACCAAAGAGCAACACACCTAAAGAAGCCAAGACAAAATATATAATAGGAAAAACCGATATTAATCTGATTGGATACAACGGAGAACAGCCTGACGATTCAATTTGTGCTAGAGACTTCACCGTACATTATTTTGGTGAAAAGCCGGAACTAAGATACGGCGTTTTAAGGAAAAGATTCCTTTACAGAAGTGGTGAGACCTACTCGCAACTCAGGATGAACTATACCCAGGAAGCACTTGCCAGACTAGGCGTATTCAAGTTCAACGAGTTTCAATATACGCCACGTAACGGATCGGACACACTGGACATAAAAGTGAATTCGATGTTTGATCTGCCATACGACAGTGAACTGGAATTTAACCTGACAACCAAAGACACGAAACAGACAGGTCCGGGAGCCAAATTTAATCTTTCCAGAAAGAACTTCATGCGTATGGGAGCATCATTGAATCTGGAATTGAAAGGTTCGTATGAGTGGCAGACAAGCTCTACCGTTGACGGACGTAGTTCTGTGATGAATTCATACGAACTGGGAGCTGCTCTGTCATTGGATTTTCCACGTCTTATCCTTCCATGGATAAAAAACAGGATAGATCCGTTCCGTTTCCCTTCCAATACCAACTTCAAGGTTTATGCCGAGCAGATTAACCGAGCTCGATATTTCAAGATGTTGTCATTCGGTGGAACCGTATCGTACAGTTTCCAGCCTAAAAGAAGTATAAAGCATTCTGTAACTCCTTTGAATCTGGCATTCAATACACTGCAAAACAGTACGGATGAATTCAATCAGATAGCTGCACAGAACCCGATGCTGTTCTACAGTTTGAGTGACCAGTTCATCCCGTCGCAATCATATACTCTGACATACGACAACTCATTCCGCAAACGTAAGAACCGCTTGTGGTGGGAAAACTCGCTTACCAGTGCAGGTAACGTGACATCACTGATTTATGCGGCTTTCGGACAGAAGTTTACAGAGAAAGACAAGAAACTTCTTGGTACACCGTTCGCACAATTCCTGAAATACTCGTCGGAAGTAAGAAATACAATTTGGTTCAATGACATGCATCAGCTGGCATTCAGAGCTATGGGAGGAATAATTTGGTCGTACGGTAATAAGACGATAGCACCATATACGGAACAGTTCTATGTAGGAGGAGCCAACAGCATACGTGCGTTTACCATACGTTCAATAGGTCCGGGCAGGTATCGTCCTTCGGAAAGCAACACATATTCATACGTCGATCAGACCGGTGATATAAAACTTGAAGCCAATATGGAGTACCGTTTCAGAATATTGTCTAAATTTGCAGGCGGAAACCTGAACGGTGCGGTCTTCCTGGATGCCGGTAACGTATGGCTACTAAGGGAAGATCCAGCACGACCGGATGCACAATTCACATTCAATCATTTCTTCGACAGTATAGCCCTAGGTACAGGCGCCGGAATAAGATATGACCTTGACTTTCTGGTTCTACGCTTAGATCTAGGTATTGCCCTCCACGTGCCATACGATACAGGGAAGAAGGGATATTATAATATTCCACGATTTAAAGACGGAATGGGACTGCATTTTGCAATAGGTTATCCGTTCTAAAAAATTAATGACTAAAATTTAAGACCATGACAAGAACTTTCATCACTATAATGATTGCCATCTTCATGACGGCATGTACAGGAAACAGCAAATCAGAAAAAAAGATAAATATGGAAAATGTAAAGGAAACATTGGTATGCCTGGAAACTACTATGGGCAACATCACAGTGAAACTGTATGACGAGACTCCAAAACACAAGGAAAACTTTATCAAACTGGTGAAAGAAGGTACATACGACAGTACACTGTTTCATCGTGTCATAAAGGATTTTATGATTCAGGCAGGCGATCCGCTTAGTAAAAATGCTACTGACACAACAACACTGGGAAGCGGTGATGTAGGCTACACTATCCCTGCAGAATTCAACAAAAACTTTTTCCACAAAAGAGGAGCCCTTGCAGCAGCACGCCAAGGCGATGAAGTGAACCCGGAAAGAGAATCATCAGGATGTCAGTTCTATATAGTGACAGGAAGAAAATTCAGCGAGGCACAAATGATAAATATGGAAAACCATATGAACGAAGCCCGTCTGGAAGAAGTCTTCAATAATCTGGCACGCAAACACATGAAAGAAATATACAAGATGCGTAAAGCAGGCGATACTGAAGGGTTGCTTGAACTTCAGGACTCTCTCGAATCGCAAGCACGCAACATTGTTGATAAAGAACCTGCACTGAGATATACCAAAGAACAGAAACAGGCTTATACCACAATAGGCGGTGCACCTCATCTGGACGGAGCATATACTGTATTCGGTGAAGTCATTGACGGAATGGATGTTGTAGAAAAGATTGAGCAGGTAGGAACAAACCGTGCCGACCGTCCGAAAGTAGATATCCGTATCCTTAAAGCTACAGTGATTAATTAAACGGACATGATAACTGTAAACCGTCATATACTGGAAAACGGACTACGCATTGTACACAGTGAAGATACCACCACACAAATGGTGGCACTGAACCTGCTATACGATGTGGGAGCAAGAGACGAACACCCCGAACACACGGGGTTTGCTCATCTGTTTGAACATCTTATGTTCGGAGGTTCAATAAATATTCCTGATTACGACACTCCTGTACAGAATGCCGGAGGGGAGAACAATGCGTGGACCAACAACGATATAACCAACTATTATATTACTCTGCCTTGCAACAATGCGGAAATAGGTTTCTGGCTGGAAAGCGACAGAATGCTGTCGCTTGACTTCAATGAAAAAAGCCTTGAAATACAAAAGAATGTGGTGACAGAGGAGTTCAAACAAAGAAACCTGAACCAGCCTTATGGTGATGTGTCGCACATACTGAGGAAGATGGCATACAAGACACACCCCTACCGCTGGCCTACAATAGGAAAAGAAATAAGCCATATAATGAATGCTACACTGGAAGAGGTGAAAGACTTCTTCTATAGCTTCTATGCACCCAATAATGCAATACTGGCAGTCAGCGGAAATATCACATTCGAAGAGACAAAACGTCTTGCTGCAAAATGGTTCGGAGATATCCCTGCCAGAGACATCAAACCTAGAGAACTGCCACAGGAAGAGCCTCAGACAGAAGAACATCGCGTCACTGTATTCCGTGATGTTCCAGTGGATACACTCTACATGGCTTTCCATATCTGCGGAAGAAGAGACAGCAGTTATCATACATTCGACATCATGTCTGACATTCTTTGTAACGGACGTTCATCACGTCTCATTCAAAGACTGGTAATTGAAAAGAAAATATTCAGTTCCATAGATGCCTATATTTCCGGAAGCATAGACAGCGGACTTTTCCATATTACAGGAAAACCATGTGACGGAGTCAGTCTGGAAGAAGCGGAAAAAGCCGTTTGGGAAGAGCTTGAGGATCTGAAAAATCATCCCGTAGAAGAATTAGAGTTGGAGAAAGTAAAAAACAGATACGAGAGCGAGCAGATTTTCAGCAATATAAATTATCTGAACGTAGCAACAAATCTGGCTTTTTTTGAACTTATAGGCAAAGCGGAAGACATCAATGATGAAGTAAGGAAGTACCGTTCCGTATCGTCCGAACAAATAACCGAGATGGCAAGAAAGTGCTTCATCAATACTAACAGCAATATTTTATATTACAAAAAAGCATCAGGCGAAATAGAATGAAACAACACTACCGTACCCTTCTGGCACTGGGAATCCCTATAGTTATCGGACAAATAGGAGTTATAATACTGGGATTTGCCGATACACTGATGATTGGTCATCACAGCACTACAGAACTGGCTGCAGCAAGTTTTGTCAATAATATGTTCAACCTGGCAATAATCTTCAGTACAGGTTTTTCGTATGGGCTTACTCCTATTGTGGGTAGCCTGTTCGGACGCGGCATGCGCAGTGACGTAGGCCGTGCATTAAAGAACAGTCTTGCAGCCAATACACTGCTTGCCGTACTTGTGTGTGGAGTTATGGCATGTGTTTATGCAGCAATTCCACGAATGGGACAACCGGAAGAACTGATTCCGTACATCCGCCCATATTTCCTGATTCTGCTTGCCTCAATACCTTTTGTATTATGGTTCAACGGTTTCAAACAATTTGCCGATGGAATAACAGATACCAAGGTTTCGATGTGGATTCTTTTAGGTGGAAATGTACTTAATATCATAGGTAACTATATCCTTATATACGGTAAACTGGGATTACCTGAGATGGGACTTTCAGGAGCAGGTATTTCTACTCTCACATCAAGAATTCTGATGGTAATAGCTTTCGTCACGCTGTTCTTCATGACCGACCGCTACAAAGAGTTCAAGGAAGGATTCAAACGCGGAAGAATAAATAAAGCGGAATTTGCCCACCTTAATAAACTGGGATGGCCTATAGCCGGACAGATGGGAATGGAAACAGCATCATTCAGCCTCAGCGCCATCATGATAGGATGGTTGGGAAGCATGGAGCTGGCATCGTATCAGATTATGATAGCCGTATCGCAAGTATGCTTCATGATGTATTATGGCATGGGAGCTGCGGTTTCAGTAAGGATAAGTAATTTCCACGGACAAGGAGATATGGAAAACGTACGCCGTACGGCAAATCACGGTTTCCACATTATACTGGTAATGCTACTTATGACCGGTATCCCTATATTTTTATTAAGGGAGCACATCGGAGGCTGGTTTACAGACAGTGAAGAAGTAAGCCAGATGGTAGCAAGCGTCATTTACCCGTTCCTGCTCTACCAGTTTGGAGATGCACTACAGATAAACTTCGCCAATTCATTGCGTGGTATAGCAGATGTAAAACCTATGCTCCTGTATGCATTCATAGCCTACTTCGTAATCTCTCTGCCTGCCGGATATATTTTCGGTTTTGTTCTAGATGGAGGACTAACAGGAGTATGGATGGCATTTCCTTTCGGACTGACTAGCGCAGGTATCATGTACTGGCTACGTTTCAGGAAAAAAACTACGATTGCTTAATAGTTGTTAGTTGTTGGTTATTTGTTTTTAGTTTCCAGCCGCATGACTCTAACAACTAACAACTGAAAACTCATAACTTTTAATTATTAATTCTTAATTACCCCATGTTTTCCACCAAGACCAAACTGGCATTCGGATATATCATCCTGATTATCCTACTCTTAGGAGCTATAGGATATGTATATAAGCAGATGAACCTCCTTACGCAACCTACCGGACTGGAGGAAAGCATTTATAACCGCCGCCGTACGACACACAATATCATAAGCCGGTTATACGAGACTGAAGTTATAGGTCAGGCACTCCGTACTGGAAGCTCGGATGAAATCTGGCTTTACACCAAAGCCATGAAAAAAGTACATCTTTCGCTTGACACTCTTAGAAACCAGCTAACCGACACTGTACAACAGGCACGTATTGACACTGTAAACATGCTCTTGCGCGACAAGGAGCGTAACATGCTGGCTGTGTTGGAGGCCATGAGCACTACTCCCACCGACATTATCTACAGAAAGCAACTTGACAGCCTTCTGAACGAACATGATTCTCTCATTACAGAAAGTCATGTACGCCGCCGTGTGGTGACACATCACAACACATATACCATCCATCATGAACCTAAAAGTTTCTTCAGACGCCTGGCAGATGTTTTCTCTCCCGGTAAAGCAGACTCTACGGAAGTGAGCAATGTAGTTGAGGAAGTATTCACCGATACAATTGATCAGGTATTCAGTCCGATAGACACCATTGCATCAATGCTGTCCGGAATACAAGACAAGGTATTCCAAACACGTCAGGATGAACTTCGCACTCTAAGTTACAGAATAAACCGTCTGAAAATAGCAGGAAGCCACCTAAGCCGACGTGTAAACCAACTGCTTGAAAGCATAGAACAAGATGAACAGGAAGCCTTGGCAGCACGTATGTATCACGAACAGTCCATACGCCGCGATGCAGCTCTGGCAATGGCAGTCATATCCGTTGCTGCAATAATACTCGTTCTGGTATTCTTCACGATAATATGGAGAGACCTGACACGCAGCAATCACTATAGGAACGAATTGGAAAAGGCACGCGACTACGCCGAAAACCTGCTTAGGGCACGCGAAAAACTGATGCTCACCATTACACACGACATAAAGGCTCCTGCAGGCTCGATAATAGGATATACAGACCTGCTGGAACGTCTTATAACAGACAAACGGCAGACATTCTATCTTAACAGTATGAAGAACTCTGCCCAACACCTTCTGGCCCTCGTTACGTCATTACTTGACTATCACCGCCTTGAAGCCGGAAAGATGGATCTTAATCCGGTAGCGTTCCGTCCATACAGACTGATGGAAGATATATACAACAGTTTCCTTCCACTGGCTGAGAAGAAAGGAATCACACTGTCATACGTTCCTGATTTACAGCAAGACCTTACACTTGAAGGTGATCCTTTCCGCATAAGACAAATAGTTGAAAATCTGTTGTCGAATGCTCTAAAATTCACAAACGAAGGCAGTATCACTTTAAAGGTTTCATATTCAGGTGTACGCCTGACATTCAGCGTAGAAGATACAGGCTGCGGTATGAGTAAGGCCGAGCAGGAAAAGATATTCACCGAGTTCACACGTTTGCCAGGAGCACAGGGACAGGAAGGGTTCGGATTGGGACTTTCAATTACCCGCAAATTAGTTGAACTCCAGGACGGAGAAATAAATGTAGAGAGTACACCGGGACATGGCAGCTGTTTCAGTGTAATAATCCCATTGCCATCATACGTCCACGAAAAGCCAGCAGAAGAAAAAGAAATTGAAAATCCTGTATCATTCATCTCTGGAATACGTATTCTCATAATAGACGATGACCGCATCCAGCTTGGTCTGACACGTGACATGCTGTTAAGTCTTACCAGCACAAGTAAGGATGCAATGCCTGATATTGTATGCTGTCAGCATCCGGAAGAAGTGTTCGAACATATCAGAAAAGAGAAATTTGACCTTCTTTTCACAGATATCCAGATGCCTGCCATGGATGGTTTCAATCTTCTGGAAGCAATACGCGCACTTTCTTGCGAGCAAGCCAAGAACATCCCTGTAGTGGCAATCACCGCACGTGCCATTCCGGATGATGAAGGTTTCCGTGCAAGAGGTTTCGCAGCCGTACTACGCAAGCCATTCAGCCGCAAAGATATCATTAACGCAATAAGCCTGGCACTAAACAAGACATCTATTGATACGTCAGAAATCAGTACCTCAGCGAAGGAATCTATTTTACCTTCAGACAACATTCAGCCATCTGAAGAAAGTATTACCGAAAATTCTTCCAGACAAACAAAGTTCAATTTTTCACGTCTTACAGAATTTTCTATGGACGATGAAGAAGCCGCACGCTGCATACTCAACACGTTTGCTGAAGAGACACGTAAAAATATCATCAAGATGAATGAAGCCATTGACAGAGGAGACACCACAGAAATATGTGCCATAGCACATAAGATGCTCCCTACATTTATTATGATAGAAGCACGCGAAGCAATTCCTGCCCTACAATGGCTTGACGAACATAAAAATAAAGGCACGGACCCTGCTACAGCAGAGGCCCATGCCCATACAGTGATACGTATTGCACAAGAGGCAATAGAGGTTATACAATCAGTTAGTAAATAATAAATTCTATCTGATTATTTTCTTCTACATTCCGATTCGTTCATATACAGATATGACTTTTCATATCCTCCGAAATCCACAACGATTTTCTCCAGTACAACAGCAGGATCATGTGGCATAAAGTCAAGTACATACATTCCATTATCCGATGCAGGGAGAGACAATGTCACTTCGTTTTCCACTACCCTACGGGCTACCGTCGGATAATATATTGTATATATGTTCTCAGGGTTTTCATTTAGATTAGCATTAAAGTTAACCCTTTCTGCTTTTGCCCCTCTGAAACCGATAGAATATTCATGTCCTTCCTTGCGGCTGAAAGCAAGGAAGGATTTTAGTATACCTATACTTAATTTATTCTTGAAGAATTCTTTTAATTATTACGATGTAAACACGTATAAATATGTTATATAGCATTTTACTACATCTATTGTAACATACGTGATAAAATATGTAACATTTATCTTCTTTTGTATTACATCTAAAAAACAATTGGTAACGTCTGAAATTTTATCTTATTGATTAATACGTACATTTGTATTGTCGATAACAATTGTTTTACTTTAATATACTAAGTATGAAAAACGGTTCAATTTAAGTATATAAAAAAATTGTTATTAGGTTACTTATTACCTATATATTAATTAATAGAAGAAGTGATATTAATTTATAAAACTTAATACTTAATGTTTAATTTAATTATTTCAATCATGAAAAGCACAAGAAATCTGAAACCTTTATGGTTATTGATGTTTTTTTGCCTGATACCTTTTTGGGCAATAGCACAGACTGTAACTATTAGTGGTAACGTTAAGGACTCATCAGGCATACCGGTTATTGGTGCCAGCGTGCTAGAAAAAGGTACTACCAATGGTATTATCACCGACTTTGACGGAAACTTCACTTTATCTGTAGAAAGCAACTCTACACTTGTTATTTCTTTTGTCGGATATAAGACACAAGAAATAATTGTAAATGGTCAGACTTCGTTCAATGTAATATTAAAAGAAGATACAGAAGTATTGGAAGAAGTTGTTGTCGTTGGTTATGGTGTTCAAAAGAAGAAACTTGTAACAGGTGCTACAGTGCAAGTAAAAGGAGATGACTTACAGAAGTTAAACACTGTAAGTGCTTTAGGTGCATTGCAGAGCCAGAGTCCTGGTGTTAACATAACACAAAGTTCAGGTATGCCTGGAGAAGGATATAAAGTAAACATCCGTGGTATGGGTACTATTGGGTCTTCTGCTCCTCTATACGTTATAGACGGTGTAGCTGGTGGAGACATAAATATGCTTAACCCTGCAGATATCGAATCTATTGACGTATTAAAAGATGCTGCTTCGGCTGCAATCTACGGTGCCCGTGCAGCAAACGGTGTAATCCTTGTCACAACCAAACAAGGTAAAACAGGAAAAGTACGAGTATCATATGACGGATATTACGGTGTACAGCAAATAGCTAAAAAACCGGAGTTATTGAATGCCAAGCAGTATATGGAGATAATGGATAGAAAAGACGGCGCATACGATTGGGAAAGCTTACTTCCGTCATACCTTTATGATTCTATTATGGACGGTTCATGGAACGGAACAAATTGGCTGGATGAAGCCACAAACAATAATGCACCCACCCAGAACCATGCATTCAATATTACAGGTGGAAATGAATTCTCTAAATTCTCATTAGGTTTGTCATATACTTCTCAGGAAGGAACCATTGGTAAACCCGTTGAACCTAACTATGAACGTTATACATCTCGTCTAAATTCAGAACATGTAATTTTGAAGAACAATGATTTTGATGTTATCAAGTTCGGAGAAAACATGACCTACAGCTATACAGAAAGATCAGGTATAGGAATTGGTAATATATATTGGAACGACGTCCATAACTTCCTTGTAGCAAATCCTTTGATGCCTGTTTACGACAGCGAAGGCAATTATTATGACCAGGACGACAAAGTAGCAGAAGGTTGGGGGTTTGAACCTAATGCTGCCAACCCTATTGCTTCGATGGTTTATCAAAGAGGTAAAAACCTTACAAGGAATCATGCTTTCCGTGGAAACTTCTATTTGGAAATACAGCCAATAAAAAATTTAAAATATAAAACCAGCTTTGGCTATCGTTTCAATTCATCAAGTTACAGATCTTATACAGACAAGTTCAATTTATCTGCAGCTACAATAAATACAAACGATAAAGTAACCCAAACTCAGAGCATGGATCTGGCATGGACATGGGAAAATACTTTAAGCTATAGCCTGAAAAAGAACTATCATGCTTTTGATGCCGTTATCGGTCAATCAATGGAAAAATGGGGTATAGGAGAAAATGTTTCTGCTACAAATGCAAACTCATTGTTCCCTGGACTGTTTGACTACGCTTATTTGAGCAATACACAAGGTATTAATTCAAGTTTGACAACTGTCAGCGGAGCACCTCAGACCGCAGGTCGTCTGGCTTCTTTCTTCGGTAGAGTTAACTACAACTATAACGAAAAATATATGTTCTCTGCAACTTTACGTGCCGATGGTTCAGGAAACTTTGCAAGAGGAAACAGATGGGGCGTCTTCCCATCATTCTCAGCAGGTTGGGTAATTACTAATGAATCGTTCATGGAAAGTGTTCAAAACTGGATGGACTTTTTGAAGATCCGTGCCAGCTGGGGTCAGAACGGTAACTCAGACATAACTAACTTCCAGTATCTTTCAACTATTGCTTTTGATGCCCAGAACTCATATGTATTTGGAACAGATAAAGTTACACAAACTACAGGAGCCTATGCAAATATATTGCCAAATAAAGACATCTCATGGGAAACATCAGAACAGTTAGACTTGGGTATTGATGCACGTTTCTTTAATTCCAGACTTGGATTAGCTTTCGATTACTACCACAAAGTAACTAAGGACTGGCTTGTTCAGGCTCCTATCCTTGCCAGCTACGGTACAGGTGCTCCATACATAAATGGTGGTGACATTGTAAACAAAGGTTTTGAAATAGCTTTGAACTGGAATGAAAGAATAAGAGACTTTAATTATGGTATCAATTTCAACCTGTCACACAATAAAAACGAAGTTACAAGAATCGCCAATACAGAAGGCATTATCCACGGTCCTAGCGATGTGCTTACAGCTATGAGTGGCGGTGAAATTTACAGAGCCGAAGTCGGTTATCCAATAGGATATTTCTGGGGATATAAAACAGCAGGAGTATTCCAGAACCAGGCACAAGTAGATGCTACAAAAGCTAAATTATCAACAGCTGCTCCAGGTGAACTTATATTTGTTGATGTAAACGGTGACGGAGAAATATCAGAGGCTGATAAAACTATGTTAGGTGATCCAAACCCTGATTTCCGTATGGGATTCTCTTTCAACCTCGGTTATAAAGGATGGGATTTGTCTGTTACAACTAACGGTGCTTTCGGACAGCAAGTTGTAAAATCATACCGTCAATATTTGGGTGAAACAAAACAGAACTTTACAACAGATGTTTACGAATGCTGGAATGGTGAAGGCACATCAAACACTATGCCGTCTATCTACAAGATGGAAAGTAGCGAAAGCTGGAAAAACTTCTCTGACATTTTCGTTGAAGATGCCAGCTATCTGAGAATACAGAACATCACATTAGGATATGATTTCAAGAAATTGTTCCCTAAAATGCCTCTTGAACAAGCCAGAATATATTTGTCTGTTCTTAATGCTTACACATTCACAGGTTATTCTGGTATGGATCCGGAAGTTGGTGCAAGCGGTAACGATTCTTATAGCTGGGCTTCAGGTATAGATTTAGGTTTCTATCCAAGTCCTCGTACATATATGGTTGGTGTAAATCTTAAATTTTAAATAGTATAGTCATGAAACTAAAATATATATACGCAGCAATTTTTGCAGCACTTACATTAAACAGTTGTGAAAACTTTCTCGATACTGAGAATTACACACAGAAAACTACAAGTAACTTCCCTAAAACATCTGAGGATATCAGTATGATGTTGTCAGGTTTGTATTCAACATTGAATCATCAAAACAGACAGCACACTGTCAATATATACTATGTGGCAGGAGCAGCTTCAGACGAATTATTCGGCGGTGGCGGTTCTGCAGATAAAGCATTCCAAATGACAGACAAACTGTTAAATGTAGGAGTTGATGCATTCCAATCATTCTGGGAAGAAAATTATAAGGGAATATATCGTGCAAACATGATACTTGAATACGTTGGCAATGTAACTGATTGGGTTGACGAAGCAACGAAAAATCAGGCTATCGGCGAAGCCAAGTTCATGAGAGCCTTGCTTTATTTCCAGATGGCACAAATGTTTGGCGAAGTTCCGATGCCGTTAACTTCTGAGGCGCAAAACCTGCCAAAATCTTCTGCCGAAGAAATATATGCCCAAATAACTACAGATTTGAAAGAATGTATTGAAAGCATGCCTGACAAGAAATATTCTCCTGATTTCTCCGGTCATGCAACAAAATATGTAGCAGAAGCTTATATGGCAAGGGTATTCTTATTCTACACCGGTTACTATAAGAAAGATACATTACCTTTGGCTGATGGTGGAAGTGTTACAAAAGATGAAGTTATAAGCTGGCTGGAAGATTGCAAGGACAACGGTGGTTATGGTCTTGTAAATGATTATAGGGAATTATGGCCATATACTAATCCTTATACTATAAATGACTATTCTTATACAAAGGGGCAAAATGCAATTGACGGTACAAAACTGGCATGGGAAACGGATGTGAATAATGAAGTGCTTTTCGCTACTAAATATAACGTATATGGTTCATGGGATGATGTAAGTCTTTCAAACATGTTTCCACTTTTCTATGGTCTCAGAAATCAGGATTACGCCAAGACTTTCCCATTTGGCCAAGGTTGGGGATGTGGAACTGTAAACTCGGTATTATTTAATGACTGGTTGGCAGACGAGCCTAACGACCCAAGACGTAATGCTTCTATCTTAGATGTTAAAGAAGAAGGAATAACATATTCATGGGACGGTAATGACCAAATGGAATATACAGGATATTTCCAGAAGAAATATATGAATATAAATGCTAAAGCATCTGATGGTTCACTTGTGGTATATTCATATTTAATGTATGGTGCACAAAACAATATGCAGCTAGGTCAGACTCAGGATTTGGTAATGATGCGTTATGCCGATGTTCTTTTAATGCACTCTGAATTGACAGAAACAGCAGATGGCTTGAATAAAGTACGTAACAGAGTAGGACTTCCAAGTGTTGACTATTCACTGGACAACATAAAAAAGGAAAGAAGATACGAACTAGCATTCGAAGGTATCCGTTGGTTTGACCTTATGAGATGGGGCGATGTAGAAACTCAGTTGGAAAGACAGATAGGCGTAAAAATCATAAATGCCGGAAAAGAAACTACAATGCAATCATTCGGTGGCGGATTTACCAAGAGATATCAGGAAACAGGTGGTTTCTGGCCAATACCTAAATCTCAGATGGATTTGTCAGGCGGTGTACTAGTTCAGAATAAAGGATGGGGTACTACTGATGCTGAATTCTTAGGCTGGTAAAAAATCTAAATTCAAAATACTTAAAATAAAACCGACATATATCGTAATTAAAAAAATTGATATATGCCGGTTTTTTTTATACTCATTAATATAAACAACGAATATGTTACAAATGCTTCCGTATATATTACATACACCATTTTTACATCAGATATTATTATTTTGAAGAAATAAAATAATTTACCTTTGTCTCATTCTCAAAACATAATATCATGAAAAACATTTATTATCCATGGCATTATTTTTTGCCATATCAGCATCGTACGCACAAGAACTGCCTCATTGGACCAGACAAGGGACAGCCACACAAATGACAGTCAATGACAAGCCAATGCTTCTTCTAGCCGGTGAACTTGGAAACTCCTCGGCTTCATCGCCAGAAGACATTGAGAGTATATTCCCAAAATTAAAACGTATCGGACTGAATACCGTACTTGTACCGGCTTATTGGGATCTGATAGAGCCGGAAGAGGGGAAATTCGACTTCTCACTCATTGACAAGGCCATCACTGAAGCTAGGAAACAAGATATGAAAGTCGTTTTCCTGTGGTTCGGCGCATGGAAAAACTCCATGAGCTGTTATGCCCCGCTATGGTTCAAAAGCAATTACAAGAAATATCCACGGTGTTATACTGAAGCCGGAAAGCCACTAGAAATAGCCAGTCCTTTTTCGGAAAATGTTTTCGAAGCCGATTCCAAAGCTTTCGTGAAACTGATGAGCCATATAAAGGATTTTGATTCAAAGGAGAATACGGTAATCATGATTCAGGTGGAGAATGAGATAGGCATGCTGGAAAGCGCAAGAGATCACTCAAAGACGGCTGATAAGCTGTTCAAATCTCCGATACCGGAAGAGCTGAAAAAATATTTGAAGAAGAATATCAATACTCTTCACCCATGGCTGAAAGAAAAATGGCAGAAAGCCGGTGGAAAAACGGAAGGCACATGGGAAGATGTTTTCGGGAAAGACATTTTCACTGATGAAATATTTATGGCATGGCAATATGCCGCATACGTAGAGAAAATGATTCAGAAAGGAAGGGAAGTATATAACCTGCCAATGTATGTCAATGCAGCGATGAACAGCCGTAACAGGAAACCGGGCGAATATCCTTCAGCAGGACCGCTTGCACACCTTATTGATATATGGAAATGTGCAGCTCCAAGCATAGACCTTCTTGCTCCGGACTTGTATGACAAAGGATTTGTGGACTGGGTTGCACAATACAAACTTCATAACAATCCGCTTTTCATTCCAGAAATAAGACTCGAGCCTAATGATGGGGTGAGAGCATTCTATGTGTTCGGACAGCATGATGCCATAGGCTTCAGTCCTTTCTCAATAGAGGATGCTCCCGACGACGGCAATTACAAACTCACCAAGGCCTATGCCAAACTTGAAGAACTTATGCCTCTGATCACCAAATATCAGGGTAAGGAACAGATGAAAGGCATATTATTCGACCAGACGAACAAGGAAAAGAACATTGAGTGGGACGGGATTACGCTTTCATGCAAGCATTTCTTCACTCTTCCTTGGGATGCCCGTGCCACTGACGGAAGTGTATGGCCCGAAGGCGGAGGTATCATAATAAAGCTGGACAGATACGAATATATTGTTGCCGGAAGCGGTATTGTAATAGAATTCAAGAATCCTAATGAATTGAAGGGATTTATACAGAAGAAGCTTGGCGAGGACGGTTTCATTGCTGCCGGTGGTAATACCGCCAATGAAGAAAAATGGTATGCGGAAAAACGTATAGGAATAGGTTCGGTAGATGAGGTCAGTATAGACGAGGAAGGAAATATGAAATATTTGCGCCGGCTTAACGGCGATCAGGATCATCAGGGCCGACACGTCAGAATTGGAGTCGATGACTTCAGTATTTTACACGTGAAACTATACGAATATAGATGAGCGTTCATTTAATTTAAAACAGACGTTCATTTTACATACAACGACAGTTCATTTTACTTCGAATGAACTGTCGTTTTTTTATCTTGCTATCCAAAGCTCTGGATTAAGCTTTTCTTTCTCCTTTCTTAACTGAAAATGAAGTACTGTATTGCCGTCTGCATCAGTATTTATCTGCCCTATTACGTCACGCGTTTTCAACTGGCTTCCTTGTTTCACAATCACTGATTCCAGATTACAATATACGGAGATATAACTTCCGTGACGAACCAGAACATTTGCCAGACCGTTATATTGGAACACAGCAGTAACTTCTCCATCAAATATGGTACGTGCCATTGCACCTGATTTAGCCTTAATGTCTATACCTTTATTATCGAGACGAACATTTTTCAATCCTTCTACCTGATACTGACCGTAACGACCGACAATTACATATGGACCTGTAACCGGTATAGGAAGTCTTCCTTTATTGCGTTCGAATGTTCCTGATAATTTACGGTCCGAATCATCAACTTTATAGACGTCCATCTGTTCCTTTTCTTTCTTGACACTTTCACCTGCAGGCTGTTTTTTAGTCTGTGCCTGTTTACGCCTGCGTTCCTCCTCTGCTCTTTTACGTGCCGCTTCTATTTCTATGGCAATCAGACGGTCTATTTCCGCATTAAGTCTGTTTGCTGCCTTTCGTTGTTTATCCAACTCACTTCGCAGTTGTATCTGCTTTTTTTGCATAGATGCAAGCAGTTTCTTTCTGTCAGCCTCTTGAGTTTCAAGTTTCTTTTTCTCGGCTTCCTGATGCTTAAGCAAGGCAATCTTTGCCTGATAGGTTTCTTCGGTCACCTTCTTCTTCTCCTGAATCTCAGACATTTTTGCCTTTATTTCCTCACCTTTAAGACGCTGGAAGTTAGCATACTGTCTCACATAGCGCAAGCGCCGGTACATCTGACTCAGATTATCTGCAGAGAAAATGAACATAAGTTTTTCCTGTATAGAGCTGTTACGATGAAGATATTTGAGTGATTTTTCATAACCGGCACGTTTACGTTCCAAATCTCCTTCCAATACTTTCATCTCACTTTCCAGACGGTTTATTTCCTGCTGTATGCTATTTACATCACTCTGTATAGCTGATAGATAGCGGCGTCTTTCGGCAATCTGTCCGCTTATAAGAGCCAGATTGTCCAACTGGCTTTTAACGTCCTTCCCTGCCGACTGTAAAAGTGTTTCAGATTCGTTTATGCGCTTGTGAAGTTCATTACGTTCCTTCTCCAACTGCCTTATCTTGGGAGTTGACTGTGCACAAACAAACTGTACGAGTTGTATGCAAATAAATAGTAATATGTACCTTAACGAAATATACATTTTTGCTTACTGTTTTATAAATAGTTTCAACAGTTCCTGTACTGACATTTTTCTATATTTTGATGAGAGTTCTGTCTTGGAATCCCAATTGGAATCTGTATTGATACGGGATAATTTCATATCCAATGAATACTTTTTGTCAGTTCCTTCGGACATCATCTCTATAGACTGCGGGAAGACATCATTTCCCAACATGGTGAAATCCGCATAACGGCAATGAAGCGAATAGGGCAAGCTTTTAAGCGCTATAACTGTCTCCTCCAGACGACCGTCTGTAGCCGACGTAAAGAAACTGTATCCTATACGCTTTGTTCCTTTTACCTGTAATCGGGCTCTGTCTGCATAAGGAGACAAAGTAAATCCGGAAGCATCAGCCACTGAAAGCTTATCCTTTCCTGGAATAAATATTTCATTCAATATTAAAGACTGGAGAATATTAAAATCCAGTTCAGTATTCAGAAGACTGCTTATTTCGGCAAAACCTAACTCCACATAACGCTTGTTCATCCTGTCAACTGCCATGACTTTATCCGGAGTTATGTCTATACGTGCCACTTCTATACCCAATATAGGAGCCACACTGAAACGTATTATCTCACCACGACGCACACGCATATTTGCATTAACACTCATAGGCGAGGATGAGCCTACATTCAACTCTATACGGGCACGGGCGGTCAGATTATCACGTGATGGAGTCCACTCTATCACCTTTTCCATATATTCAGTTCCGGAAAGACCACCAATCGTAGTATTACGCAATGTATTTCTGGAAGTTGAACATGATGTCAGGATTAATACAAGCAGAACTATGTAGCTGATTTGTTTCATAAAAGCACTATTATTCAATGTATTTACGTAAGGCTATTTTCTGTTTCAGTCTTTTTATCTCTTTTTCGGGACGTGGAGTTGCACCCTCTTCCTTAGAATCATCAATTGTTAAAGCTTTCTTCCATAACTCCAGGGCCTTTTCCTTTTCTCCCAATTTGAAATATATGTCGCCACAATGCTCTACTATTACCTGACTGCTGTCGCCACCGTTTTTCATCGCCTGTTCTATATATATGCGAGCTTCAGTAAGTTTCCCTTTTTCAAACAGTATCCATGCATACGTATCCAGATAAGTAGGATTTTCCGGTTCGGCCTTAACTGTCAGAAAACTCATTTCTTCTGCTTTATCCAAATTTGTACGTTCTACAGAAAGATAGTAGGCATAATTGTTAAGTGTATTAATATTCTTAGGATTATATACCAAAGAAGAGTCGTATGCGGCATAAGCCTCAGCCTTCATTTCGCGCGAATGATATAAATCGCCCAGTATGGAGTAAAAATCCGAAGCTATATTCTTATCACTCTTTTCATTTATCTGCTGTACTCCTTTTTTGAACACTTCCAACGCCTTTTCTGTCTGGTCTTTCTGATAATGCGCCAAACCCAGATAGTAATAAAACTCCATAGCGTCAGGATTATATACCAATGCCGGAGTCGCCACACGTATAACTTCATCAAGATTGTTATCCGCTATAGCATAACTCAGCAATTGAAGTCTGGCAGGTTTATTTTCAGGATCAAGTTCCAGTACCTTATTCAATACAGGAACTGATTCTTTTTCCATTTTCTTTGTTATAAGATACTGTGCATAAAGCATCGGCACATCGGCATTCGGCTGTTTTCCAGTCAGTATTGTCTCAAAAAGGCTTATGATTTTTGTACTGTCCTTATCTGTCTGTTCCGATTTTACTATAAGCTGACGCATAAAGTCAAGCTTGAGTTTTGTATCTACATTCTCATTGACCAGAATTGAATCAAGCTGAATGTTATACAAGCTGTCCTGACCGGTTTTCTGATAATATGAAGCCAGAGAAACCATGGCAGGAGCATAATCAGGTTCTTCTTTAAGAATATCCTGATATACTTTCAGGGCCTCTTCATTGCGTCCGTTGCTGAGATAAACATCTCCAAGCACCGTACGATAACGCATATCGTATGGATATTCGTCCACCAACGACTGTATTTCCATAAATGCCTTATCCATATTGTCCAACTGGAGATATGCACGGAATTTCTCCATACTTATCTGCTCTGATTTTCCGTCAAGTTCTTCTATGCGGTCAAGTGTAGAGACAAGGCTGTCATAACTCTTGGTTCTGTTATATAAGTCTGCCAGTGAAAGCAAAGGTTCCAGACGTGACGGAAATATCTGTGCCATATCCTCATATACAGATATAGCTTTAAGCCAGTTTTGCTTTGACTGGTAATATGAAGCCAATGTCTGCTTATACCAGAAATTGGTATCATCCGAACGAGACGCCTGTTTCAAAGCTTCTTCTCCTTTGGCCTCCTGTCCAAGGAACATATAGAACTGTGATATTTCATACAAAACGGCAGCCGACTGCGGATATATGTCCAGACAATGGGTATATAGCTGAAAAGCAGCATCGTATTCCCCCTTCTGTTTCATACGGACAGCTTCCAGAAAATAATAGTCAAACTTTCGGCGTTGTTCGTATGTCAAAGGATCTTTCAATTCAGACGATACCTTATTAGCGCGCTGTTTTCTCTGATTTAATGTTCCACATGACGAAAGCAACGGCAATATAAGAATTAATAAATAAATGTACTTCATTGTTTTTATATTATCATTTCTTTCCGCTGTGACCGAATCCTCCTGCTCCACGCTCGGTTTCATCAAGCGTATCTGTCTCTTCCCATTCAGCCTGTTCATGACGTGCTATGACCATTTGAGCCACACGCTCTCCGTCTTCTATTACAAAAGGTTCGTTAGACAGATTTACAAGTATTATACATATTTCACCCCTGTAATCGGCATCAATAGTGCCCGGGCTGTTCAATACCGTTATACCTTTCTTTATTGCAAGTCCGCTACGTGGGCGCACCTGTGCCTCATATCCTTCAGGCAGAGCTATATAAAGACCTGTCGGAACAAGACAACGCTGAAGAGGTTGGAGTGTTATTGGGGTATCTATATTGGCACGAAGGTCAAGGCCTGCCGAAAGAGGTGTTGCATACTGTGGCAACGGATGTTTTGACTTATTGATAATTTTAATTTTCATACGAGTAATATTTTTACGTCACAAAGTAAATAGAAATATTTTATTTCTCAAAATCAAACGGCAGGCAGGCTGTTCCCATTAATTTTTCTATACAAATCAAGAGCATATACATCTGTCATACCGGAAATATAGTCCAATACCGCTATTATCCTTCCATAAAGCGTAGGGGCAGATATGTCATACTGAGCAGACACTCTGTTTATCAGCAGTTGAGAATATGCCTTTTCAGGGTAACGTACGGCTTCTATCATCAAATCGGTAAGTGTAGATATCACCTGATAACCTGCCAATTCTATGTCAACCACATCTTTAGAGCAATATATACGCTTGAATGCAGTTTCCGAGCATGTTTCATACGCCTTTCTGACATGTTCGTCAAGATGACTTATCAACTGACCCGTAAAAGTACCGTCCAATATGCTTTCTTCATTTTCTACGAACACACGTGTACACTCCTTTACCAATATTCCTATAGCCGTACTTCGAAGATATGCTATCTGTTCGTTCGTATCAGTCACCATAGAACATATCATGTCTGTGCGTTCAAGCCTTTCTTTGCTCAGAAAACCTCTATACAGATGTTTTGTTTCTTCGGTTGTCAGGATTTTAAGCTTATGTGCATCCTCTATATCCATCATCTGATAACAAATGTCATCGGCAGCCTCAACAAGATATACCAAAGGATAGCGTGCGTATCTCACCGGTTCTCCGTCTTTGCTAAGTCTTATAATACCTAATTCATCAGCTATCTTCTTGAAATATTCTTCTTCTGTGATAAAGAAGCCGAACTTCTGTTTTTTTCCAGCCAGAACTGAGGAATAAGGATATTTTACAATCGAAGCCAAAGTGGAATACGTCATTACGAATCCCCCCTGACGGCGCCCTTTAAACTGATGCGTAAGCAAACGAAAAGCATTGGCATTTCCCTCAAAATGTATGATATCATTCCATTCTTCGGGGGTAAGCATGTCTTTTAATATCTGTCCTTTTCCTTCCGAAAAATAAGTTCCGATAGCTTTTTCGCCGGAATGTCCGAAAGGTGGATTGCCAAGATCATGGGCAAGACACGCGGCCGACACGATTGCTCCTATTTCACTAAGATGAGTATTTGCCAGTTCAGGATGTTTTTTGAGAAGTCTTTGGGATACTTCATTTCCCAACGACCGCCCCACACACGACACCTCCAGGCTATGTGTAAGACGGTTATGCACGAAAATGCTTCCCGGTAGCGGGAAAACCTGAGTCTTATTCTGCAATCGTCGGAAAGGAGCCGAAAACACCAGCCTGTCATAGTCACGCTGGAATTCGGTCCTGTCATCCTTACGCAATTCGTGAAGATGTTCCAGACCGAAACGTTTATTTGATATAAGTTGTAGCCAATTCATGTATATTTGTATTAACTATGCAAATATATAGTTTTGTTTCCCAATATTCAACTTTTTGATAATCAATAAGACTTACACACAAAAAGGGCAGAGATAAAAACCTCTGCCCTTTACATATATTATAACTCATTTTAAAATCATCTGACAATAGGATTTGCTCCTGATGTCAAGTTCAATGCTTCAGGATGCTCTTTGATATAAGATTCAATATGACGCACACGTTTTTCTTCCAGTATTTCATCTACCGCTATAAGTATTCCTGTTTCCTCCACATCGCCGAAACCGTAATTGATGGCTGTACCGAACATACGCATTGTTGGTGACAGACTCATATAAGCATTAACCAAAGGAGGTATGTTATATCCTAACTTACGTACTTCAGTATTAAGAATCTTATAATCTTCCTTGAACGTATCGCAACAGAACAGTTTTTCAAGAACTTTCTCGTCAGTCTCTATTTTAAGAGGTTGTTCCGGCAAAATAAGTCCGTCGGGATCATTGAAATGTTTGTTCAGGAAATAAAGGATCATGTCACGACCAAATCTGTTATAACTTGGATACATTGTCATCTTACCGAAAAAATATTTCATTTTAGGATTTATAACGGTAAGTGCTCCAAGTCCGTCCCATAAATTGTCAAGGGCAAACAACCCCTTAGAACCGGCACGGCTGGACTGATATTCCAAAGTTACAAATGAACGTCCTAGTTCAACAGTGTATGGCATGTATTCTTTAAGGAATTTTTCCGAGAAGTTGAACATGTGGGCAGTTGCCAATACAGGCTTGCCATGTTCGTCGAATTCTACCTCATCTCCAAACAGATAACGATAACCACCAAGTATCTCTTCGGCATCAGGATTCCACACAACCAGCTGTTTGTAAGGATTTTCCATCAAGTCATATTCGTCAAGGTCAAGCGATTTACCGGTACCTCCACCCGCCTCACGGAAAGCTATCTCGCGAAGACGACCAATTTCTTTAAGGACATTAGGAGAGTCCTTCCATGTAACAATATATATTTCATTGTTACTTTTATTGGTAAATCTCAATCGTTTTTCTTCTGTCAATTCCGATTTAAGGACTTCCTTGTCAATCGGAGCAATAATATCTTCCATATATCTTCTTGTTTATTTTCTTCTTTTCTATAACTTGTAAACAAGTTCGCGGACATAAGCTGCCCATGCTGCCTGAGATCGTGATTTGTCGAATGTCTGCCAAGGTATAGGCTTTCCAATAGTAATCTTAAACGTCTTATGTCTGTTCTTATACATCTCGTCAGCAAGATACAGCATGGCAATATTGAATTTTATGCCAAGAAATTTGCACAAATTTGCCAAATTATAAAAGAAATCGGAGTTTCTTCCCTCAAAATGAATAGGTACGACATCTCTCTGAGTTTCTACACTCTTCGCTATAAAAGTTTTTTTCCATTCCAGATCCCTTATTACGCCATTACGTCGTCTGGAACACAAACCGGCAGGAAACATAATGATATGCTGGTCGGAACGAAATCCCGCTTCTACCATACGCGGAAAATCCCTTGATTGGGAACCTGTTTTGTTGATAGGAATACAAAGCGGAGCAAGTCCGTGCAGATTCATCAAGAGGTCATTTACAAGGTATTTTATTTTTCCATCATAGTGTTTGCCAAGAACATAGCCGAGAGCAATACCGTCCTGACCTCCCAAAGGATGATTGGAAACAAATATACATAATCTGTCGTCAGGCAGGTTTTCCAGTCCTTCAACCTCAAGCTTTATGTCAAGATAGTCCATACATGCTTCCAGAAAATCCACTCCTTTCTTATCAGACACGCTTGACAGGAATGCATTTATCTCATCCTGATGAACTATGCGTTTAAGATAAGAAACAACAAAACGAGGAACACGACGAGCTTTGCTGCCCGCTTTTTCCTTTAATATTTTATCAATATCAATCAGAAAAACTGAACCGTCTGACATATTAATTCTTGTTTTTTTGAAGTTATACAGCGCAAAAATAGTGTATCTTTTGCAAAAAGTTACACTTTCAACGAAAAATTATACAATAATACGCTAAAAAAGATGTAACAATATATTTTCGGGAAGAAATTTTACAATTGGTTTAAATATTATATATCCAAACCAATATACGTCTTACGTATGCAACACACCTCCAAAAATATTTTTCATCATAGCCATCCTTTAATTCATAGTCTAAAAAAATCCTTCTCATACACAAATTACATACACCAAATCATCCTGCAACGTTTCTGCCTGTTTTTTGAACTTTTTGCCTCATACCTGTTGATAACTTTTAGAAAGATTTTCTGTTTTCGGTAGCTAATCTTTGTAAGGAAATTTATAATTTTACGCCTAAATTGGATAATAAGGTATAAAGCATAAAAAAACGACATATATGGACGATGTAAAACAGACATATCACGTACCTGTCCTACTGGAAGAGAGTATAGATGGACTGAACCTTAAAAAGGGAGGGATCTATGTTGACGTTACTTTCGGAGGGGGAGGTCACTCCAAAGAAATACTGTGCAGGATGGACAAAAGCTGTAAACTCTACAGTTTCGACCAGGATGAGGATGCCGAAAGGAACATTGTCCATGATGAAAGATTCACATTTGTCAGAAGCAATTTCAGATATCTGAAAAATTTCCTCAAGTATTATGGTGTTGAAGAAGTTGACGGGATACTGGCAGATCTTGGTGTTTCATCGCATCATTTCGATGACTCAGAAAGAGGGTTCTCATTCAGATTCGACGGAAAACTGGACATGCGAATGAACAAAAGAGCCGGTATGACTGCGGCCGACATATTAAACAATTATGATGAAGAGAAATTGGCAGATATTTTCTACCTATATGGAGAATTGAAAAACAGCAGAAAACTGGCTTCGGTAATAGTCAAAAGAAGAAGCGTAAAACCTTTTGACACTATTGGTGATTTTCTTGAGACTGTAAAACCGCTATACGGTAAAGAAAGAGAAAAAAAGGAGATGGCAAAAGTATTTCAGGCTCTTAGAATAGAAGTAAATCAAGAGATGGAAGCTCTGAAAGAGATGTTGTATTCAGCTACAGAAATGCTTAAGCCAGGAGGAAGACTGTCAGTCATCACTTACCATTCACTTGAAGACAGAATGGTAAAGAACATAATGAAGACAGGGAATATTGAAGGGAAAATGGAGCAGGACTTTTTCGGAAACGTAAAGACCCCATATAAGACAATAAACAATAAAGTCATTGTACCTGACGATGATGAAATAGAAACAAATCCACGTTCTAGAAGCGCGAAACTGAGAATAGCAGAAAAAAGATAAATTATGAGTAACAAAGGCGACACAAAAAATGAACATAAAAGCGCGAATATCACCTGGGGTAGTATTCTGGGAGGAGATATTCTGGCTCATGACTTCTTCAAAAGACAGGTCAACCTGCTATGTCTGATTGTGGTGCTTACAATTGTATATATCGACAACAGATATTCAAGCCAGAGAGAAATGATAGAAATAGACAAGCTCAAAAAGGAACTGACAGACATCAAATATGATGCTCTGACCATTTCATCTGAACTAACAGAAAGAAGCAGGCAGTCAAAAATTGAGACCTACATTTCTGAAAAGAGCACTCCTTTGGCTACTTCTACAAAACCACCATACTTGATCAAGGAGGATTATTGATGATACCCGGACATAAAAACCTAACTCTAAGATATACGTTTTTCGTACTGATTATGGCTTTACTGGCCATAGCCGTAATAGTTAAGGCAGGCATAATAATGTTTGCCGAAAGACAGTATTGGAAAGACGTTGCCGACAGGTTCGTCAGAGAAAATGTAATTGTATTCCCTACAAGGGGTAACATAATATCATCCGACGGTAAACTTATGGCAAGCAGTCTGCCGGAATTCAGAATATACATGGATTTCAAGGCTGGTGGCGTACAGAAAGACACAATGTTGATGAACCACTTGCAGGAAATATGCGAAGGACTGCACAGAATATTTCCCGACCAGAGTGCCGCTGAATTCAGAAGAACAATACTGAAAGGGAGAAAAGCCGGAAGCAGAAATTATCTGCTTTATCCTAAAAGGATTTCCTATATCGAGTACAAAGAAGTGAAAAAGCTTCCCGTTTTCTCACTTAGCAGATACAGAAGCGGACTTCATGAGCTGGCTTATAACCAAAGAAAAAAACCGTTCGGTTCACTTGCCATGCGAACATTAGGAGATTTGTATCCGGACACAGCCTTGGGAGCAAAAAACGGTCTGGAACTGACATACGACAAGTATCTTAAAGGAGAAGTTGGTATTACACACAGGCAAAAGGTCAGAAACCAATATCTGAACATTGTAGATAAGGCACCTGTTGACGGATGTGACCTAATAACTACAATAGATGTTGACATGCAGGATATTGCCGAGAAGGCATTGGTAGATCAGCTGACCAATCTTGAAGCTGAAGCCGGTGTAGCAATAGTTATGGAAGTAAAGACAGGAGAAGTCAAGGCTAATGTAAATATGACAAGAGCCGGAGACGGGAAATACTACGAGATGAGAAATCTTGCAGTAAGCAACCTTATGGAACCAGGTTCTACATTCAAGACAGCCTCAATAATGGTGGCCATGGAAGACGGATACATAACACCCGACTACGAAGTAGATACGGAAAAAGGTATTGTGAACATGCATGGCAGCAGGATGAGAGACTGGAACTGGTATAAAGGAGGATATGGAGTAATTGACGTTACAAAAATCCTTGAAGTTTCTTCAAATATAGGTGTTTCAAAGATTATAGACCATTTTTACGGTGATAATCCTCAGAAATTCATTGACGGTCTTAAAAGAATGAGCATTGACACTCCATTGGAACTGGGATTTACAGGTGAGGCCAGTCCAAGAATTTTAGGTCCTAAAGAAAGATACTTCGCAAAGACTACCCTACCATGGATGAGTATAGGATATGAGACACAGATTCCTCCTATATATATACTCAATTTCTACAATGCAATAGCAAACGACGGAAAGATGGTTAAACCCAAGTTCGTCAAGGCTATCACAAAGGATGGTGACATTATAAAGGATTTCCCGACAGAAACCGTAAACGAACAGATTTGTTCTGAAAAGACTTTGGAACAAATAAGAGCAATACTTAAAAGTGTTGTAGCAAACGGACTGGCAAAACCGGCAGGAAGCAAACTGTTCAGTGTATCCGGTAAAACAGGAACAGCTCAGATCTCACAAGGAAAAGCGGGTTACAAGAGTGGAGGAACGAAACACCTTGTAAGCTTTTGCGGTTATTTCCCTTCTGAGAATCCGATGTACAGCTGCTACGTAGCTATACAGGCCCCAAAGGCTAGTCCGTCAGGAGGTGTGCAGGCAGGTAGCGTATTCAGCAAGATTGCGGAACGTGTTTATGCAAAACATCTGTTCTTCGATTTGGCACAAGCCAAAGACTCGACTTCAATAATGATTCCTGACACAAAAAACGGACTCAAAAGTGAAATTGCATATATATTAAACGAATTGGATATCGACTGCAACGAGCCTGGAGATGAAATTGTATGGTGTAAAACTGCAAATGGCAGCAACAGTGTTCAATTGAGCGAGCTCAACACCAATGAGAAATCCGTTCCTAATGTAAGAGGAATGGGAGCTAAAGATGCAGTATTCCTCCTGGAAGAAAGAGGTCTGAGAGTAAGAATAAGCGGTATGGGTAAAGTTGTCTCACAAAACATACCACCCGGAAGTACCGTAAGAAAAGGACAAACCATAACATTAACCCTCAGACAATAAGAATACATAAGTACAAGAATTAACAAACTAAAAGTTCAAACATATGTTACTGAAAGAACTATTACAGACAGCCGGAAAATATGAAATATCCGGTTCTGACGAGATTGAAATCAACGGTATAGAAATAGATTCAAGAAAGATAAAAGACGGCAACGCATTTATAGCAATCAGAGGTACACAGGCTGATGGTCACGACTATATCTCAAAAGCCATTGAACTGGGAGCCAAAGCCATTATATGCGAAAAATTGCCTGAAACTACTATAGAAGGCATAACATATGCTATTTTCAGCGATACAGAAGATGCGGTAGGCAAGATTGCGACCACATTTTATGGTAATCCTACAGAAAAGCTAGACTTAGTAGGTGTAACCGGAACCAACGGAAAAACGACAATCGCCACATTATTATATAATATGTTCAGGGCTTTCGGATATAAAACAGGGCTTATATCAACTGTATGCAATTATATCGACGGGGAAGCTATACCGACAGAACATACAACTCCCGATCCTATCACACTTAATCAGCTGCTTGGAAGAATGGCGGACGAAGGATGCAAATATGCTTTCATGGAAGTCAGCTCACATTCTGTAGCACAAAAACGTATAGGCGGGCTTAAGTTTGCCGGAGGAATATTTACCAATCTGACCAGAGACCACCTGGATTATCACAAGACCGTAGAGAATTATCTGAAAGCCAAAAAGGCATTCTTCGACGGACTTCCAAAGACTGCATTTGCCCTTACAAACGCAGATGACAAGAATGGAATGGTAATGGTACAAAATACTAAAGCAAAAGTAGCCACCTATTCTCTGCGTACCATGGCAGACTTTAAAGGTAAAGTTCTGGAAGACGGATTTGAAGGTATGTTGTTGGATATAAACAATACAGAGGTAAATGTTCAGTTCATAGGCAGATTCAACGCGTATAACCTTTTAGCTGTTTACGGAGCAGCAAGTCTGCTTGGCAAAAAGCCTGAAGATATTTTATTACAGCTGAGCACCCTCAAACCGGTAAGCGGACGTTTTGATTCACTGCGTTCACCTGAAGGGTACACTGCAATAGTTGATTATGCACACACTCCGGATGCACTTACTAATGTGCTGGATGCTATACACGATGTGCTAAAAGGCAGGGGTAAGGTTATAACTGTAGTAGGAGCTGGCGGCAACAGAGACAAAGGTAAGAGACCTATTATGGCCAAAGAGTCTGTAAGACAAAGCGACAAAGTAATAATTACATCCGACAATCCACGCTTCGAGGAGCCGCAAGACATCATAAACGACATGCTTGCCGGACTAAATAAAGATGAGATGAAGAAGGTCGTTGCCATCACAGACAGAAAAGAAGCTATACGTACAGCTTGCATGATGGCTTCGCAAGGTGACGTAATTCTGATTGCCGGAAAGGGACATGAGAATTATCAGGACATAAAAGGTGTGAAATATCATTTTGACGACAAAGAAATAGTAAGAGATATTTTCTCTAATTGATTATAACCAATAATTTTAGAAGAACTGAATGTTATACTATCTGTTTAAATATTTAGAGCAATTTGACTTCCCGGGTGCGAGAATGTTCGGCTATGTCTCGTTCAGAGCTTTAATGGCTGTTATCCTGTCGCTCCTTATTTCTGCAATTTTCGGTGAGTTTTTCATTAACAAGCTAAAGAAAAAACAAATCACCGAGGTACAAAGGGATGCATCGATAGACCCTTTTAACGTAAACAAGAAGGGGGTGCCTACTATGGGAGGAATAATAATCATAGTAGCGATACTGATACCATGCCTGCTTTTAGGTAAACTGCATAACATATATATGATACTTATGCTGATTACAACCATATGGCTTGGTACATTGGGCTTTCTTGACGACTATATAAAAGTATTCAAGAAAGACAAGGAAGGGCTTCACGGCAAATTCAAAATAATAGGTCAGGTTGGTCTTGGCTTCATAGTAGGCCTGACACTTTATCTCAGCCCGGACGTTGTTATCAGAGAAAATGTTGAAGTACAGAAAAACGGAGAGGTGGTAGATGTGATACACAAGGCACAGGACGAGAAATCAACCAAAACCACTATTCCATTTTTCAAGAACAACAATCTTGATTATGCCGATATAGTAGGCTTCATGGGTGAACATGCACAGGCTGCCGGATGGGTGGTATTCGTAATTATAACCATATTCGTTGTGACAGCAGTTTCAAACGGTGCAAACCTTAACGACGGAATGGATGGTATGACGGCCGGTAACTCCGCTATAATAGGTGTCACATTGGGTATATTGGCATACGTATCGAGCCACATAGAATATGCATCATATCTGAATATAATGTATATACCTGGCAGCGAGGAACTTGTTATATATATATGCGCCTTTATAGGTGCCCTGATAGGTTTCTTATGGTATAACGCATTTCCGGCACAGGTATTTATGGGCGACACCGGCAGTTTGACCATAGGTGGTATCATCGCTGTCTTTGCTATTATCATACACAAAGAACTGCTGATACCTATACTGTGCGGAGTTTTCCTTGTAGAAAATCTTTCTGTTATCCTACAAGTGAAATATTTTCAGAGAGGTAAGAAGAAAGGAGTCAAACAAAGAGTGTTCAAACGTACACCGATACATGATCATTTCAGAACGACCATGGCGCAACTTGACCCTAACTGTACATATATATTTACCGGACCAAGTAACGTTTTCCATGAATCAAAAATAACTGTCAGATTCTGGATTGTTACCATAGTTCTGGCTGCAATAACGATTATAACTTTAAAGATCAGATAAATTTATCATCATGGCAAAAAGAATTGTCATTTTAGGAGCCGGAGAAAGCGGAGCGGGAGCTGCCGTACTGGCAAAGAAGAAAGGATTTGACACGTTCGTATCAGACATGTCACTCATCAAGGACAAGTATAAGTATATGCTTGACAGTAAAGGTATTGCCTGGGAAGAAGGCAAACACACTGAAGAACTCATTCTCAATGCAGATGAGGTTATTAAAAGTCCGGGAATACCGAACGACGCACCTATGATTTTAAAGATCAAGGAGAAAAACATTCCAATCATATCTGAAATAGAATTTGCAGGCAGATATACTAATGCAAAGATGATATGTATTACAGGAAGTAACGGAAAAACGACAACAACGTCGCTGATTTATCACATATTCAAAAAAGCAGGACTCAATGTAGGTCTTGCAGGAAACATTGGCCAGAGCCTGGCATATCAGGTTGCTGAATGCAATTATGACTATTACGTAATAGAACTAAGCAGTTTCCAGCTTGACAACATGTACGATTTCCATGCAAACATTGCCGTACTTATGAATATCACTCCGGATCATCTGGACAGATACGAATATAAGATGCAGAATTACATTGACGCAAAATTCAGAATCATCCAGAACCAGACAGAGAACGACGCATTCATTTTCTGGAATGACGATCCTGTAATACAAAGAGAACTGCATAAATATGGAATACACGGACACTATTATCCTTTTTCAGAGACAAAGGAAGAAGGTACTGTGGCTTATGTGAAAGAAAAAAGAATTTGCTTCACCGAGCCTATAGCGTTCAACATGGAACAGGAAGAACTTGCACTGACAGGAAAGCATAATCTGTTCAATTCCATGGCTGCCGGACTTTCCGCCAATATTGCTGGTATAAAGAAAGAGTGTATCCGCGAGGCTTTGAGCGATTTCAAGGGAGTGGAACACAGACTTGAGAAAGTAGCCAGAATAAAAGGAGTGGAATACATAAACGACTCTAAAGCTACAAACGTAAACTCATGCTGGTATGCACTCCAGAGCATGACTACAAAGACTGTGCTAATCCTTGGCGGAAAAGACAAAGGAAACGATTACAACGAAATAGCCGACCTGGTAAAAGAAAAATGTAGCGGTCTTATATTCATGGGACTGCATAACGAAAAACTACATGACTTCTTCGATGGTTTCGGACTTCCAATAGCAGAAGTAAAAAACATGAAAGATGCAGTTGATGCAGCATATAAGATGGCAAAAGACGGTGAGACTGTTCTTTTGAGCCCTTGCTGCGCAAGCTTTGACCTGTTTAAAAGCTACGAAGACCGAGGTGACCAGTTTAAGGAATGTGTAAAAAAACTATAATCTGCAACAAAGATGGATTTGCTAAAGAAATTATTTAAAGGCGACAGAATAGTATGGATTATCTTCATGCTATTCTGCCTTATATCAATCATTGAAGTTTTCAGTGCTTCCAGTACACTTACATTCAAGTCGGGTGACCACTGGAGACCGATAACTTCACATATTTCATTGATAATGGCAGGTACCATCATAGTATTTTTCACACACTTGATGCCATGCCGGTGGTTCAAAAAATTCAATATGCTTCTTCCGATATCATGGGGATTGCTTTTGGTAGTACTCATAATTGGTGCCATGACTAACGGGGCAAAAAGGTGGATTGATTTGGGAGTATTCCAATTCCAGCCGTCAGAAGTAGCAAAAATGGCTCTGATAATATCTGTTGCAACTACACTGGCAAAATTCCAGCAGGAAGACGGTGCAGACAAAAAGGCTTTCAAATACATACTGATATCAACAGGTATAACGGTAATGCTTATCATTTCAGAAAACCTGTCAACAGCTGCCCTACTCTGTGCCACAGTGTTCGTTATGATGTTTATAGGAAGAGTACCGATGAAACAGTTGGGCAAACTGGCAGGAGCAGCAATACTATTCATTGTAATAGCACTCAGCGCCATAAAGTTCATACCAGACCAAGCCTGGGACGCAGTAGGACTTCACCGTTTCACTACATGGAAAAGCCGACTTGACAATCATTTCAATCAGGCTCAGGTTCCTGCAGCCAAATTTGATATTGACAATGATGCTCAGGTTGCACATGCCAACATAGCAATAGCTACAAGTAACATTATAGGAAAAGGTCCCGGCAACAGTGTGCAACGTGACTTCCTGTCGCAGGCATTCTCGGACTTCATCTATGCTATCATCATAGAAGAGCTCGGACTGATTGGAGGAGCTTTTGTGGCACTGCTGTATATAGTACTATTACTTAGAATAGGTAAAATAGCACGAGGGTGCGATGAACCTTATTACGCTTTACTCGTTATAGGTATAGGCATATTATTGTCAATACAGGCAATGTTCAACATGCTGGTGGCAGTAGGCATAATACCGGTAACAGGACAACCTCTACCACTTATAAGCAAAGGAGGAACATCCATACTTATCAATTCGGTTTATATCGGTATAATATTAAGTATAAGCCGACACGTATATGACCTTCAGGCAAAAGAGGAAGAGGAAAAAGCTGCAGAAGAAGCCAGATTACATGATGCGGCAGTCTCAATACTGAAGAATGCAGCATTGGAACTGGCAGAAAAAGATCCAAAAGACAAAGATGAGAATTTCAACTAAAAAGTTGGGATATAACGATATAAATATATTAATTTCTTATTATTCTGTTTTTATTTGAAGTTTATTAATAACTTTGCGAAAAATAGTTTTAAAAGAAAATATAAAATAGCAGGGTTTTAAAGGCCTGACAAAATATAAAACAATGAACGATAATCTACGTATAATAATAAGCGGAGGTGGAACCGGAGGACATATTTTCCCGGCAATATCCATAGCAAATGCCATAAAAGAATTGAGGCCAGACACAGAAATACTCTTTGTAGGTGCAGAAGGAAGAATGGAAATGCAAAGAGTTCCGGCTGCGGGATATAAGATAATAGGTCTGCCGGTAGCAGGTTTTGACAGGAAAAATCTCTTAAAAAACTTTGCAGTGATAGTGCGACTTATAAAAAGCCAGATGATAGCGCGTAAGATTATCAATGACTTTAAGCCACATGCAGCTGTCGGAGTTGGTGGATACGCAAGTGGTCCGACCCTGAAAATGGCAGGGGCAATGGGAATACCTACTCTTATTCAGGAACAGAACTCATATGCCGGAGTGACAAACAAATTACTTGCCGGAAAAGCATCTAAAATATGTGTGGCTTATCCTGGCATGGAAAAATTCTTCGATAAGGATAAAATAATAATGACGGGAAATCCTGTAAGACAAGGATTATTGGAAAACAATCTGTCTAAAGAGGATGCAATTAAGTCATTCGGCCTTGACACTAAAAAGAAGACAATCCTTATTATAGGCGGTAGCCTGGGAGCCAGAACACTGAACAACTGCGTGATGCACTCTATGGGAAAGATTAAATCATCAGATGTACAGTTTATATGGCAGACAGGTAAATTTTACATCAACGAAGCCAAAGAATGCTACAATGCCGAAGGCAATCCGGAAATGATTCACACTACGGACTTCATATCTAATATGAATGCTGCTTATACGGCTGCCGACCTGGTAGTCAGCAGAGCTGGTGCAGGTTCTATTTCAGAATTCTGTCTTTTGGGCAAGCCTGTGATTTTAGTTCCATCACCAAACGTGGCAGAAGACCATCAGACAAAAAATGCTATGGCCCTTGTGGATAAAGGAGCTGCCGTTTATATAAAAGATTCGGAAGCTGAAGATAAACTAATAGCCACTGCCATTGAACTGGTAAATGATGAATCAAGACTAAAAGCCCTTAGTGAAAATATAAAGAAACTGGCCTTTAACAACTCTGCAACTATCATTGCTGAAGAAGTTTGTAAACTGGCTGATAAATACAAGAACGAACATGAACATTAATTCTATAAAATCCGTATATTTTATTGGTGCAGGCGGTATAGGAATGAGTGCACTGGTCAGATACTTCCTGTCAAAAGGCAAGAAGGTGGCCGGCTACGACCGTACTCAAAGCGAACTTACCGACAGACTGATAGAAGAAGGAGCAGAGATACATTACGAAGAGAATATTTCCCTGATTCCGGAAGAATGTAAAGACAAAGAGAATACGCTGGTTATATACACCCCGGCAATACCTTTGACACATAAGGAATTCGTTTACTTCAAAGAAAACGGGTTCGAGATTCTAAAACGTGCTCAGGTGCTTGGAATGATAACAAAGACCGAAAAAGGATTGTGCGTGGCAGGTACACACGGAAAGACTACAACATCTACGCTTACCGCACATCTGCTTCACCAGTCACATATAGGCTGCAATGCATTCCTTGGCGGTATCTCTAAAAATTACAAGACAAATCTTCTATTATCCGATACCAGCGAATATGTAGTAATAGAAGCAGATGAGTTTGACAGATCATTCCACTGGCTTACACCATTTGCAACTGTTATAACAGCAACGGATTCTGACCATCTGGATATATACGGAACACGTGAAGCATATCTGGAAAGCTTCAACAAATATACTTCGTTAATACGTCCGGACGGATATCTCATTGTGAAAAAAGGAATAGACCTCTCTCCAAGAGTACAAGATGGTGTAAAGACATATTCATACGGAATTAACGAAGGGGATTTCAAGGCTGAAAATATAAAAATCGGGAATGGCGAAATAATTTTCGACTATATATCCCCATTCGGCAATATAAAAGATATAAAGCTCGGAGTGCCTGTATATGTTAATATAGAGAATGGTATAGCTGCAATGGCTCTGGCACAAATAGCAGGAGTAAGCAACGAAGAGATTAAAAGCGCAATGCCTACATTTGAAGGTGTTGACCGACGTTTTGACTTCAAAATAAAGGAAGACAATCTGGTGTTCCTGAGTGACTATGCACACCACCCGGCAGAAATAAAGCAAAGCATTTCTTCAATAAAAGCACTTTATCCTGACAAAAAAGTTACAGCTGTATTCCAGCCGCACTTATATACCAGGACCAGAGACTTCTATAAAGAATTTGCAGAAAGTCTGTCACTGGCAGACGAAATTATACTGCTTGACATTTATCCTGCCAGAGAGCTTCCTATTGAAGGAGTTACAAGCAAGCTGATATATGATAATATTGCATCCGGAAAAACAAAAAGTTTATGCAGCAAAGACGAACTTCCTGAAATAATCAGGAACAAGGATATTGAGGTTCTCATAACTTTGGGCGCCGGCGACATAGACAACATGGTTCCACAAATTTATAATATACTGAAAAATAAATGATAAAACGAATTCTTATACTCTTGGCTTTGATTGCAACATCGGTTTATCTGGTGTTGGCAGTCACTATGTTTAACGCAAAGCCTCTTGACAGGCCTTGTGAGGGTATGGAATTGGAAATTATGGACGACATTGATTATGAGTTCATAACACTACGTGATATCGAAGCAATATTAAAGAACAAAAAACTTCTACCTACAGGTAAAAAACAAAAGGAGATAAATGTCAGGAACTTAGAAATAGAACTTGAGAAGAATTCTTTTGTAAAAGATGCAGAATGTTACATCACCAAAGGCGGTAAAGTAAAAATAGATGTATATCAGAGAATACCACTGATGAGGGTAATGAGCAGCAACGGCGACAATTATTACATTGACAACGAAGGGAAAGTGATGAACGCAAGCGGTAAAGCCGTACACGTTGCCGTAGCTACAGGATACATTGACAGAAAATTTGCAAGCGACAAACTTTTCCAACTTGCATGTTTTCTTAAATCGGATAAATTCTGGAATTCACAGATTGAACAAATCAACGTGACTCCCAAACAAGAAATTGAACTTGTGCCAAGAGTAGGAAATCATATACTATTCTTAGGGAAGCCTGAAATGTTCGAAACTAAATTCAAGAAACTAAAGGCATTCTACACTGAAGGTTTAAATAAAGTAGGATGGAATAAATACCAACGTATCAGCGTTGAATTCAACAACCAGATAATTTGCACAAAAAAGGAGTAATATAAGATATGGCAGCAACAGATTTCATAGTAGCGATTGAATTAGGTTCAACAGAGATAACCGGCATCGCAGGTAAGAAAAATGCAGATGGTAGCTTGAATATACTGGCTTATTCTTCTGAAAAGTCAGCCGACTGTATTAAAAAAGGAGTTATCTATAATCTGGATAAGACCACACAAAAGCTCACCTCAGTTATAAAAGGGCTTGAAAACAAACTTCAGGCCGGTATAAAGAAAGTTTATATCGGTGTGGGCGGTCTATCATTAAGAAGTGTCAGAAATTCCGAAAACAGACAGTTGGGAGAAGATACCAGAATATCGCAGGCCATAATTGACAGTATGATGCAGAATAATCTGGACATACCTCCATTGGACTATGAGATACTTGCTGTTGAACCTCAAGAATATAAGATAGGCAACAATCTGCTTACTGAGCCTGTAGGTACTACAGCCAACAGCATAGAGGGAAACTATCTGAATATCATCGCACGCCCTTCTGTCAAACAAAATATAAGACAGTGTCTGTCGCATACCGGATATGACATTGCCGGATTTGCTATATCACCTATGGCTACAGCTGATGCCGTGCTCACTACTAACGAAAAAAGATCAGGTTGTGCACTTATCGATTTCGGAGCCGATACTACAACTGTAAGTGTCTATAAGAACAATATATTGCGCCATGTCTGTGTAATTCCATTAGGTGGAAACAACATTACCAAAGATATAACCAGCAAACAGATAGAGGAAGACGATGCAGAACTGATAAAACTGAGATATGCATCTGCCTATACAGAACACAAAGAAGGTGAAGAAGTACAGGACTCAGAGTTCACTATCGACGGTAAATTCACCATACAGTCAAGGGTACTTGAGGATATTGTGGAAGCCAGAGTAAATGAAATTCTGAACAATGTATTCAACCAGATAAAGCTTTCCAACTATAGCGATTCATTAATGGCCGGTATCATCGTTACCGGAGGAATGGCTAATATGCCGGATATTGACAAAGCCATAACAAACATTACAAAAATCGAAAAAGTAAGGATAGCTTTAAACAGCGAGACAAATATTGTAGGAAACACTGTTATACCTAAAAACGGTAAATCAAATACCCTAATAGGAATATTGATGTCCGGCGAAGAAAATTGCTGCAGAATTGATCCTAGAAAGGGACATCAACTTGACTTTAATGAAGAAGCTGTTGCCGGAAGCGACAAACAAGAGAATAATAACGCGGAAGAGCAGCAAAAAGAGTCAGAAGAAACCAAAGCTGAAAAGACAATCAAAGAGGTTGAAACTATAGATAACACAAAAGAATGTCATCAACTGGTAATTACAGCATCACAGCTGATATTGAGCAGAGGATATTCTGAAGCGCTTGAAGTATTGGACAAGGCCAAGAAGCTGAACGTAGAAGCCAAAGCCAGAGAAATTGACTCCCTGGAAAAAGAGGCAAAGAGACTTTTGGAAGAAGCCGAAAGAGTGAGAGCTATAAAAGAGGCAAAATTACAGGCTGAAAAGCAACGTGAAGCACAGAAAAAAGAAGAATGTAATAAATTGTTGGAAGAAGCAATAGAGCTCATAGACAAAGAAAAATACAAAACCGCAAAAGAAAAACTTGACGCTGCAAGGGTATATAATATTGCGGAATGTAACCTGATTATAGAAGATCTGGAAGAAAAAATTGTGAAGACCCAGAAAAACAAGAAAAGAAGTATCTTTGACAGGATAAAACAAGGTATGAGCAAAGCTTCTGAAGAGTTTTTTGATGGAATAAAATAAAAGGCATCCATCATTTGATACCAACAATAAACAGTTATAACTAATAAACTAAAACTTAAAACGATATGTCAGACGAAACAACAATGCCTTTCGATTTTCCGAGAGACGTACAACATATAATAAAAGTCATTGGTGTAGGTGGCGGTGGCGGTAATGCCGTCAATCATATGTACAGGGAAGGTATCCATGATGTAAACTTTGTAGTCTGCAATACAGATAACCAGGCCTTGGATGAGTCGCCTGTACCTATAAAGCTACAGTTGGGTAGCGAAGGTCTGGGAGCCGGTAACCGTCCGGAAAGAGCCAGAGCCGCAGCCGAGGAAAGTATCGAACAGGTAAAAGATATGCTCAACGACGGATGCCGTATGGCTTTCATCACTGCCGGAATGGGTGGTGGAACAGGAACAGGTGCAGCCCCAATCATCGCCAAGGCAGCCAAGGATATGGACATCCTTACCGTAGGTATCGTTACCATTCCATTCCTTTTTGAAGGAAACAAGAAAATTGACCAGGCTCTTGACGGTGTGGAAGAAATGAGCAAACATGTCGATGCACTTCTGGTTATCAACAACGAAAGACTTCGTGATGTATATTCAGACATCAGCGTAATGAACGCTTTTGGAAAGGCCGACGACACCCTGTCTGTTGCAGCCAAGAGTATAGCAGAGATAATAACATTGAGAGGTAAGATAAACCTTGACTTCAACGATGTGAAGACCGTACTTAAGGATGGCGGTGTGGCTATCATGAGTACAGGTTATGGCGAAGGTGAAGGTAGGGTTTCAAAGGCCATCAACGATGCTTTAAACTCGCCATTGCTGAACAACAACGATATTTTCAATTCAAAGAAAGTACTTTTCGTCATTACATATAGTCCGACAAGCGAACTTATGATGAACGAGATGGATGAAATCCACGACTTCATGAGCAAATTCGGAAAAGACTTCGAAACCAAATGGGGTCTTTATGAAGACAGCTCTCTTGAATCGAAAATCAAGTTTACCATACTTGCCACAGGTTTCGGTATTTCGGATGTTCCGGGAATGGACAATGTAATACAGAAACATACCAAAGAAGAAGAGGAACGTCTGGCTGAACAGGAAGAAATCAGACAGAAGAAGGAAGACCGCCGAAGCAACTACTACGGGGCGAATATAGTAAGAACAAACAGAAAGAGAAGACATCACTTGTATGTATTCAGTCAGGAAGATCTTGACAACGATGATATTATAAGCATGGTAGAAACTATACCTGCCTACAAGAGAACAAAGAGTGAGCTTGAAAGCATACAGTCGAAAGCAGCTATGCAGGAAAACCCGTCACAGAATTCGGAATCCAACAATTCTGAAAGTACTGTCATAAGCTTCTTCTAATACCAACAAAGATAAAATACTTATAAACTTAAAAACTCATATATTATGGATTTATTCGAACAGATCAGCAACGATATCAAGGAAGCCATGAAGGCTAAAGACAAAGTTAAACTTGAAACTTTGCGCAATGTGAAAAAATTCTTCCTTGAAGCAAAAACAGCTCCGGGAGCTAACGATACCCTGACAGACGATGCAGCACTGAAGATTATGCAGAAACTAGTGAAACAAGGAAAAGATTCAGCTGCTGTGTATGAAGGACAGGGCCGTGCAGACCTGGCAGAAGCTGAAATGGCACAGGTAAGAGTAATTGAAACTTACCTTCCAAAACAACTTTCTGCAGAAGAACTTGAAGCAAAGCTTAAAGAAATCATTGAGCGTACAGGTGCAAAAGACGGAAAAGACATGGGTAAGGTCATGGGAGTGGCATCTAAAGAACTTGCAGGCCTGGCAGAAGGAAGAGCAATATCAGCAAAAGTGAAAGAGCTTCTGAACTAATATTACTCACAAAATTAGAATATAATGACAGCGGTATATATATTATGATTTAGACAAAAGCTTATTTCATAACTATATATACCGTTTTTTCTTATTATAAGATTAAAGACCAAACATTTATGAGCGAATTCTTTTTGGAAGCGCATAACATAGTGAAAAGTTATGCCAACCACACAGCCCTGAACGGCGTCAGCATAAATGTCCCAAAAGGAAAAGTATTCGGACTTCTGGGACCTAATGGAGCCGGAAAGACAACATTGATAAGAATAATAAACCGTATAACTGCCCCTGATTCAGGAGAAGTATATTTCGACGGTCATCTGTCACAACCTGACGATATCTACAGTATAGGATACCTGCCTGAGGAAAGAGGACTTTACAAAAAGATGAAAGTTGGCGAACAGGCTATCTACCTTGCACAACTCAAAGGATTGGACAAACGTGAAGCGACAAAACGTCTGAAAGAATGGTTTGACAAATTCGAAATAACCCAATGGTGGGACAAAAAGCTGGAAGAGCTGTCGAAAGGTATGCAACAGAAAGTTCAGTTCGTTATAACAGTACTTCACAAACCACAATTGTTGATATTCGATGAACCATTTTCAGGTTTCGATCCTGTAAACGCAGAGCTTCTGAAAAGAGAAATCCTGGAACTTAAAAATCAGGGACACACAATAATCTTTTCTACTCATAACATGTCTTCAGTTGAGGAAATTTGTGATAACATCGCCTTGATAAACCACTCACAAGTAGTACTGCAAGGGGAAGTAAACGAGGTACGTTCGCAATTCAAGTCTAACACATACAGACTAGGATTACACATGGAAGACAAACTGGCCGAGAACAGTATGTTCGAAATCCTATCATCCGAAATCAAAGGAGGAGAACATATTTATACCATAAAGAAGACAAACGAGATGAGCAATTCACAACTTCTGACAGCTATTGCTACTGGAAATGAAGTGACATCATTCTCCGAATGCCTTCCTTCGATGAACGAAATATTCATCAGAACTGTGGAGAACAGCAAACCGTAAAACTCAAAAACTTATAAACTCACAAACTTATATATGAACAAGACATTCATTATAATTCACCGCGAGTTCATGAACCGCGTGAGCAAAAAATCATTTATCATACTGACTGTTCTGATGCCGTTCATTTTTGCAGCACTGATATTCGTACCACTGATGCTTTCGATGGTAAAGAGCGACGAACAGAAAAACATTGCTGTGATAGACCATACTGGAAAATATTTCCCTATGATGGCCAATGACGAATCATATTTATTCTTCCCTGAGACAGAAATGAAAGATGAGTTCCGCTCGGATACGACAGCCTACAGCGCAGTTATAGAAATCACGGCAGATCTGATAGAAAATCCTGATGCAGCAGCTATCTATTCGCGCAAGGAAATCCCACAGGGACTGTCGCGCATAGTTAACAATGCCATAAACGAACAGATCCGTCACGACAAACTGACAAACTACAACATTCCTCAGTTGCAGAGGATTATGAACGATTTCGAACAGACCTACAGCATACGCACAATCAAGTGGAGCGACGACGGCAGCGAGAGCGAATCGAATGCAGGAGTAGCCGTAGCAGCAGGTATGATACTGACATTCCTCATCTATATGTTCGTTATGTCATACGGAGGTATGGTAATGCAAAGCGTAATGGAAGAGAAGACCAACCGTATAGTAGAACTTATGATTTCATCTGTACGCCCATTCCAGCTGATGATAGGTAAAATCATAGGAATCGGACTTGTAGGAATATTGCAGCTTGCCATTTGGGGAGTAATGCTTGTTATAATACTTACTGCTGCCGGATTAATGTTCGGAGTATCAGCAATGTCAAATCCTGACGCAATGATGGCTGCAACTTCAACACCGATGCCGGAACCTACAGAAGCAAATGCCATACTTGCATCTATCAACAACCTTAACCTGCCTGCACTGGGTGGTATCTTCGTACTGAACTTCATAGGCGGTTATCTGGTTTATGCTTCTATATTTGCAGCGATAGGCGCATCTATCAATGAGGCTGAAGACTCACAGCAGTTTATGACTCCAATAGTGTTCCTTCTTATTTTTGCACTATATGCAGCTATATACAGTGCGGAAAATGCCGATGGCCCGTTAGCCGTGTGGTGCTCAATGATTCCTTTCACATCTCCGGTGGTCTCAATGGTACGTGTATCTCTCGACGCTCCTGTATGGCAGACAACTGTTTCTCTGATAATTCTATATATATCTGCTTTCACACTGATATGGCTTGCAGGAAAGATTTACAGAGTGGGAATCCTGATGTACGGAAAGAAGCCATCATTAAAAGAGATGATTAAATGGATAAGCTATAAATAAGTTTTCCAATGCCGACTATTGTCGGCATATAAAAAAGACTATAAATACGAAAACTTTATACCCGTTGGCAGAGTTAAATTATAGTTCTGCCAACGGGTATTTCTTATATAAACAGTTCCTGTAATACGGACAAAGATTTCAGTTCCGGAAAATCCGGCAGATGCAACCGGTAATATTCGTTTATAATATCCAGACATCTGTTTCTCTCCATACGGTTCATGGCAAACAGATGCATATTGTCGTACTTCATACGCATCAGGTTGACTATACGTGCCGATTCCTCAGGATGAAGGAACATTCCATGAAAAGGTTTCTCTATAGTAAAACATGCATTCATAAGGTCGAAATAAGCACCTTCTGCGTAATCCTCAGTATTGGGATAGAGTCCGAAAAATCTTGACAGGCGGATAAGGAACACGAGATGAAAATTAGAAAAACTTTTTTCGCAGGCATCAAGCCACATTATCGAACCTGCCAAATACGAGAAAAGAGCTTCATCTCTACCCTCTTCTTTCAAAGCACGGAAAAGGAATTCTGACAGGAACATTGCTATTCCCGATTTATATGGATCATATGGAAGTGAACTCAGGACATGCCACAATCTGGCTTCACGTACAGGATGCAACGAAGCTCGCGGGCGGACTTCTGCATCAATCTCAACCATTGCAAAAGGCTGAAACAAAAGACTCATCGCACCTTTTTTCTTCGATCGCGACACAGGTATAAGAAAAGACATTCGCCCATTCTCACGTGTGAAGATATGGGCGATGTTCTTTGTGTCATTATACTTGAATGAACATAATACTATTCCTTGATATCTCTGCAACATAACAGTGCAAAGTTAAAGAATATATCATAAAAAATCAATCAATTTCCAATCCAAGTGCTTTTGCCACTCCACGACCGTAAGCCTCATCAGCTTTCATACAGTTATTGATATGTCTGCGCTTGATTTCTACAGGTATATCACCCATCGCACGGGCAGTATTTTCAAACAATACCTGCTGCTGTTCCGGTGTCATCAGGCGGAATAGGGCTCTCGGCTGTGAATAATAATCAGTATCGTCCTCACGGTAATCCCACTGGTATGCTGCACCGTCGAGTTCCAAAGGTGGCTCCTTATATTCTGTCTGGTTCATCCATTCTCCGAAGCTGTTAGGCTCGTAGCCGATAGTAGAACCGTGATTGCCATCCACACGCATCTGTCCATCACGGTGATACATATTCAGGAACGGACAACGGCTGCGGTTTACAGGTATCTGATGATGGTTCACCCCAAGACGGTAACGCTGTGTATCTCCGTATGAGAACAATCGTCCCTGAAGCATGCGGTCAGGCGAGAAGCTGATGCCCGGAACTACATTTGCCGGATTAAAGGCCGCCTGTTCCACATCGGCAAAATAGTTTTCAGGATTACGGTTAAGCTCCATGATCCCCACCTCTATCAACGGATATTCTTTCTGCGACCATACCTTGGTCAAGTCGAACGGATTGTAAGGACAGTTTCTTGCCTGTTCCTCTGTCATAAGCTGTACGAACATCTTCCATTTCGGGAAGTCACCCTTCTCAATGCTTTCATACAAATCACGCTGATGACTTTCACGGTCTTTTGCTATGATAGCCTCAGCCTCTTGGTCTGTCAGGTTCTTGATACCCTGCATGGTGTGAAGGTGGAATTTCACCCATGTGCGCACGCCTTCGGCATTAATAAACGAGAATGTATGGCTTCCATATCCGTGCATGTGTCTGTATGAATACGGAATACCTCTGTCACTCATAGTGATTGTTACCTGATGTAGTGCTTCTGGAAGTAGTGTCCAGAAATCCCAGTTATTCTTAGGACTACGCATATTTGTGCGAGGGTCACGTTTCACGGCATGGTTCAAATCAGGGAATTTAAGCGGATCACGCAAGAAGAATACAGGAGTATTGTTTCCCACGAGATCCCAATTGCCTTCCTCTGTATAGAACTTGATGGCGAAACCTCTGATGTCGCGTTCCGCATCGGCTGCTCCGCGTTCGCCTGCCACAGTAGAGAAACGAACAAACAATTCCGTTTCCTTTCCTACTTCAGAGAAGATGGCAGCTTTAGTGTATTTGGTAATATCATTAGTAACGGTGAATTTTCCGAAAGCGCCCGAACCTTTGGCGTGCATACGTCTTTCAGGAATTACCTCTCTGTCAAAATGTGCAAGCTTTTCAAGAAACCATACATCCTGTAAAAGCATAGGTCCTCTTTTTCCGGCTGTAGCCACATTCTGATTGTCGGCTACCGGTGCCCCCTGGGCTGTTGTTAGTTTTTTTGTTTCCATAAATACCTCCTTAAATTATTTAGTTAACATGTTACTTTGTATAAAAGTGTCCAGTTTAGTTTTGTCTTCGTCTGTCAAACGTGCTGTCTTCGATTTCAGGAAACCGCTTACTCCCTTTCCGGTCATATTCATAGCCTTTCTCATCCTGCGGTACATACTTCCGGTCCTTATCTTGTAGGTAGTAAAAAACATGACCTTACGTTCATCAATAAGACCTGCAACAGACTTGCTGAAGTCAATCCACTTCCGATGCGGATGCTGTCCTATAACAAACCAGCCGCAAGTCCAACACCCTGATAACACAATGTCTGATTTCAACAATCTCTGCTTGTCGAAATCCGAAATTGAGGACAGGCTGACATCAAGTCCCTTCGACCACAGATACATGGCAATCTCTCTGGCATATGCAGCTGTCCGGCCGGTATGGCTATAATATAAAACCGTTGCTTTCATAATCGTTATTCCTTAACTATTACGACTCTACTGTTTGGCAAATCGGGTATATAAATATATCCTTCTTTAACTGAAATATCTGCCGGACCAATCAACGGATTGTCAAGACTGATATTTACAGGAGTAACAGAGCGGTCGGAAAGACTGATTTTGCTTAATGAAGCAGGAACCCAGTTTGTGATATAGATATAATCTCCGTCTGTAGATGTTGCAATACCGTCATACTGTCCGGCAATATCGACAAACTTCTCAAGCTTCGGATTTGCAATATCATCTATCTTATATATAACATTCTTTCCTGTTGTATTTCCGTCGGCAGGATAAGATGCCACATACATAATGCCGTTATTGATTATCAAACCGTTCGGACCAGGTACTTCCAACCATTCCTCAGGATTATAGCCTTTATTTCCACTGATATCAATTCTGAATATACGGTCTGAATTTGTAACTGAAGCGTACAGGTATTTTCCGTCTGTCACAAGATCATTTACAAACAGATGACCTTCCGGCAATCTGATAATTACAGGCTTAGACGACTTATCTGCTACATTATAAACCACAATCTTGTTTACATCACACACAAAGAGTCTGTCGCTTTGTACTAACATTCCTTTTGGAGCAGAAAGATTACCATCAGCAGCTATAAACATCTCTGCTTTTCCATCTTTATAATACATTATATATCCTTTACCTTCATCGTTCAGAGGGTTAAGTTCCTCTGTTCCGAAATTGGCAATAAGAATACCATTATTATAAGGTAATGTACTTTCGCAAAAGCGTAAACCGTTATCTACAATACTCAAATCTGTCTGGGCAGAAGCAAATCCAAAGACACTCATAAACATAATAATCAATAAAGTTTTCATACGCATTTAAAATTTGTAACAAATATAAATATGCAAAAGATATTTCACTATATTTGTGAAATTCTATTTTCCGATAACAGTTATTGATAAAAACGATATAGCACAAATGGAACTAAGACAACTAAAGTATTTCGAGAAGGCATGCGAACTCAAAAACTTCTCCGAAGCATCCAGAATGCTTCATATATCGCAAAGCACATTGTCGCAACAAATCAAGCAACTGGAGGACGAACTCAACGTTCTGCTTTTCGACAGAATAGGCAAAAGAATTATACCGACAGAAGCCGGTATGGCTTTTCTGCCATTTGCAAGAAATTCCATACTAGAGGCAGAAAACGGAAAACAGATTATAAAAGACCTTAAAGGTATTATGACAGGAACGCTCAATATCGGTGTAACCTACAGTCTAAGTCATCTGTTGAGATGCTCCATAATCGATTTCAAGAAAGCTTATCCGGGAATAAATGTCATTATAAATTTCGGTACGTCAAAAGAACAGATAAGGCTTCTTGAGAATAAGCATGTGGATTGTGTTCTTTCATTCGAACCGGAAGAAATAGATGAAGAATATGAAAAAATCAAACTCTTCTCATCCAAACTGTATTTCATAGTTCATGAATCACACCCAATGTCTTACCTGTCATCCATATCGTTAAAAAAGCTACAGGAAATCGACTTGATTTTACCGGCTGTAGGATTTGCCACTCGCATGAAAACAGACGAGGTGTGCAACAAGAACAACCTCAAACTAAATATGGTAATGGAAATAAACGATGTGCAGACCATAATACATCTAATAAGAAAAGGAAACTGGGGAACTATACTGACCAGAGCAGCAATAAAAGACGAACCTGACCTAAAGGCCATACCTATACTTACAGCCGAAACACTAACATCGCAGGCGTACTTGTTCTGGCCAAAAGGCAGCTATAGAAAGAAATCAGCAACAGCTTTTGCCGAATTCGTACTAAATACCATAAAAAACGGATAATCAGAACTGCATAATACGCTTAAAGTCACTTGAAAACATAAACTGACACCATCGAACCAGTCTAAAACATAAATTCTCACCTCTTTAGAAAAAAAATAGCACAGAAGTTTTGGTAATTTGAAAAAACTTCATACCTTTGCATCCGCAATCGAGAAATAATAACCTCGACAACATCGGAATATCCGATTTAGGATGGCCCGTTCGTCTATCGGTTAGGACGCAAGATTTTCATTCTTGAAAGGGGGGTTCGATTCCCCCACGGGCTACATAATAAACAATATCACGAACAATATTAAAGATTAGTCGAGATGGCAAATCACAAATCATCTATCAAAAGAATTAGACAGGAAGAAAAAAGAAGACTTCACAACAGATATTATGCTAAAACTATGCGTAATGCTGTAAGAAAACTTCGTGCTACAACAGACAAAGCTGAAGCAGTAGCATTGTATCCAAAAGTACAGAAAATGTTGGATAAATTGGCTAAGGTTAACATTATCCACAAGAACAAGGCTGCTAACTTGAAGTCAAAATTAGCTGCACACATCGCTAAGATTGCTTAATTTTGGTACCTTAAAAAGATATTAAGGCTAGGTTTTTACCTAGCCTTTTGTCGTTTATACACTTCACATCCGAAAGCCAGGTGAAAATCAAAAAACATGCTGATTTTCACCTTTTTTTTGGCTATTTGGAAAGATTATTACACAGATTTTTCGTAACTTTGAACGATTAAATAAACTATTTAAAAACATGAGTGAAGAACTGACACCAAACAGCGGAAGTAACTACTCGGCAAGCAGTATTCAGGTGCTTGAAGGACTTGAAGCCGTACGTAAACGTCCCGCTATGTATATCGGCGACATCAGCGAAAAAGGTTTGCATCACCTCGTATATGAAGTTGTAGATAACTCTATCGACGAAGCTCTGGCCGGATATTGTACACATATAGAAGTAACCATAAACGAAGATAATTCAATCACCGTACAGGACAACGGACGTGGTATCCCTGTTGATTTCCATGAGAAAGAGAAAAAATCGGCTTTGGAAGTCGTTATGACAGTGCTGCACGCCGGAGGTAAATTCGACAAAGGTTCATATAAAGTTTCAGGAGGTTTGCATGGTGTGGGTGTATCGTGTGTGAATGCACTTTCTACTCACATGACAACAAACGTATTCAGAAACGGAAAAATTTATCAGCAGGAATATGAATGCGGTAAGCCACTCTATCCTGTAAAGGAAGTAGGTACCACTGATTTGAGAGGTACGAAACAGACTTTCTGGCCGGATGCATCAATATTCACCGTAACCGAATATAAATATAACATTCTTCAGGCACGTCTTAGAGAACTGGCATATCTGAACAAGGGTATCACTATCACTCTTACAGACAAGCGCGAAACAGAAGAAGACGGAAGCTACAAGAGTGAGGTATTCCACTCTGACGAAGGTGTTAAGGAATTCGTACGTTTCCTCAATTCTACAAATACTCCACTTTTTGATGATGTAATCTATCTGAACACCGAAAAACAGGGTGTTCCTATAGAGTGTGCCATCATGTATAACACAGGTTTCCGCGAGAACCTGCATTCATACGTAAACAACATCAACACTATAGAAGGCGGTACTCACGAAGGTGGTTTCCGTGCGGCACTTACACGTGTATTGAAGAAATACGCCGAAGAAAGCAAGGCACTGGAAAAAGCAAAAGTTGAAATCTCAGGTGAAGACTTCCGCGAAGGCCTTATCGCAGTAATCTCTGTAAAAGTTGCCGAACCTCAGTTCGAAGGTCAGACAAAGACCAAACTTGGAAACAGCGAAGTAAGCGGTGCCGTACAGCAGGCTGTAGGTGAAGCTCTTTCAAACTATCTTGAAGAGCATCCTAAAGAAGCAAAAGTCATTGTTGACAAGGTCGTACTTGCTGCAACAGCACGTATCGCAGCAAGAAAGGCACGCGAGTCTGTACAGCGCAAGAGCCCTATGGGCGGCGGCGGACTTCCAGGTAAATTGGCAGACTGCTCAAGCCGAGTAGCTGAAGAATGCGAGTTGTTCCTAGTCGAGGGTGACTCTGCGGGTGGTTCTGCAAAACAGGGACGAAGCAGACAGTTCCAGGCTATCCTGCCTCTGCGAGGAAAAATCCTTAACGTAGAGAAAGCGATGTGGCACAAGGCATTCGAGAGTGATGAAGTAAACAACATCATTCAGGCACTTGGAATCCGTTTCGGTGTTGAAGAAGAAGACAGCAAGAAGGCAAACATCGAAAAACTCCGCTACCACAAAGTGATAATCATGACCGATGCCGACGTCGATGGTTCTCACATCGACACACTTATCATGACTCTGTTCTACAGATATATGCCTGAAATCATTCAGGAAGGTCACCTATATATAGCTACTCCTCCATTGTACAAATGTACTAAGGGTAAGGTCAGCGAATATTGCTACACCGAAGAAGCAAGACATGCTTTCATCCAGAAATACGGTGACGGAAGCGAACAGGGAATACACACTCAGAGATACAAAGGTTTGGGTGAAATGAATCCGGAACAACTTTGGGAAACAACAATGAATCCTGAAACTCGTATCCTGAAACAAGTACAGATTGAAAATGCCGCTGAAGCGGACTATATTTTCTCTATGCTTATGGGAGATGATGTAGCTCCACGACGCGAGTTCATAGAAAAGAATGCTACTTATGCCAATATTGATGCATAATGTAGTTTATATGTTTAACTAAATTTTTTTACCTCCTCACATCTTACACGGAGGAAAGCCTCGGAATTCACAAAGTTCCGGGGCTTTTTTATTTATAAAAATCTTATATTTTATACAGTATAAATCATGCTCAGAAAGCGTATGAGGCCGTTTCATGCCATAAAACATTTATATTTTTTAGATTTAACGATTAAGCATTATTATAAAATAGCTACATTTGGAAAAAGAAACAACTAAATAAAAACTAATACCTAAGAAAGATATGAAACTGACATTTCGTATTAAGTATCGTACAGTATGGGGCGAAAGCATGAGAGTTATTATCAACAACGATGAGGAGAACTCACTTCCCCTATTCACTCGCGACGGACAAGAATGGCAAGGAACTTTCAACTACGATTTACCCGAAAATGAAGATATGGCAGCATACAGATATGCCGTATTCAGAAATGAAAGATGCGTAAGAAAAGAGTTCGGTGCAATTCCCCACTCTATTATAAAAGGTAATGCACAGCAACACCATTTTATTTTTGACGATTGCTGGCGTGACCTTCCGGAAGGAAATCACAGATACAGTTCCGCATTCAATGGTATTCCACATACAGAAGAGCCAAAGAAACTTACTGACAACGTAGGCAGCTGTATAACATTCAGAGCATTATGTCCAGGACTGAGACACAAAGAACAGGAACTGGGAATAATAGGCAGCTGTAACGCACTTGGCAACTGGGAGTATTACCGTCCGCTCAGAATGCAGGAGATATTGCCTGACGTATGGTACATATCTATAGACACTTCATCACTCACATTCCCTTTTGAATACAAGTTTGTAGCAATCAGCTCTAAAACCGGAGCTGTAGAGGAATGGGAATGTGGATACAACCGTACATTCCACATCCAGCCATTAATGCGTGGCGAAACTTACTTCCCTACGGAAACGGAAGTGTTCTTCAATCTGCCTGAAAGAAAAGTTGCAGGAAGTGCGATACCGGTTTTCTCACTCCGCTCGGAAGGCAGTTTCGGTGTAGGCGATTTCGGCGACCTGAAAACATACATAGACTGGGCAGCGGAAACAAACCAGCAGGCAGTACAGATATTACCTATAAACGACACCACAAGAACAAAGACATGGGTAGATTCATATCCGTACAATGCTATCTCAATATACGCGTTCCATCCTATGTATATTGACCTGAGACAACTTCCTGCTCTTAAGGATACAGATAAGGCTGCAGAATATGAAAATGAACGCCAGAAACTGAACAGTCTTCCACAAGTGGAATACGAAGGAGTAAACAACACCAAACGTGCATACCTGAAGGACATATTCACTCAGGAAGCCGAAAACATCCTTTCATCGGAAGATTTCAAAACATTCTATTGCAAGAACGAAGAATGGCTTAAACCGTATTCGGCATTCAGCTATCTGAGAGATCTGTATGGTACAGCCGACTTCAATACTTGGCCGGAATACAGCACATACGTTTCCGAAGAGATAGACAAGCTATGCGACAAGGAAGCCGAAACATATCCCGAAATTTCATTCTATTACTTCCTGCAATACGTACTGCATGTACAGCTCCTCGCAGCTGCCAACCATGCACGCAGCAAAGGTGTGATTCTGAAAGGAGATATTCCTATCGGTATAAGCCGCGGAAGTGTGGAAGCATGGGTAGAACCATATTACTTCAATATGAACGGACAGGCAGGTGCGCCACCTGATGCATTCTCTGTGAACGGTCAGAACTGGGGATTCCCTACATACAACTGGGACGTGATGGAAAAAGACAACTACCAGTGGTGGAGAAAGCGCTTCTCAAAAATGGCTGAATACTTCACTGCTTACCGTATCGACCACATACTTGGTTTCTTCCGTATATGGGAAATTCCTGTAAACTCTGTACACGGACTGTTAGGACAGTTTGTTCCGGCACTGCCTATGAGCGCGGACGAAATAAAAGGTTTCGGACTGAACTTCCAGAAAGAGTTCATGACAGAACCTTTCATCAACGACTATATGCTTAACACCATATTCGGCGACAAGAGTGATGAGGTACGCAACACTTTCGTACAGCATGATCACCATGACATCTACCGCATGCGTCCTGAGTTCGATACACAGCGTAAAGTTGAAGCTTACTTTGCAGGAAAGACAGATCAGGAAAGCCTCAACTTGAAGGAAGGCCTATACTCATTGATAAGCAATGTTCTGTTCGTAAAAGACAGAAAAAATCCTGAGATGTATCACCCGAGAATATCTGTACAGAACGACTTCATCTACAAGCAACTCAATTGGCAGGAACAGGAAGCCTTCAACAGACTATACAATCATTACTACTACCAGCGCCACAACAAGTTCTGGTACGACGAGGCAATGAAAAAACTGCCTGCCCTCACCCAGTCAACTTCAATGCTTGTTTGCGGTGAAGACTTGGGAATGGTGCCAGACTGTGTGCCATGGGTAATGAACCAGCTGCAGATTCTTTCTCTCGAAATACAGAGAATGCCTAAGGACCCTAAAGATGAGTTCGGACATGTCTATAACTATCCGTTCCGCTCTGTTTGTACTATAGGTACCCATGATATGTCAACCCTCCGTGGTTACTGGAAGGAAGATGCACAAATCACAGAACGCTACTATCATTATGAGCTTGGACATTGGGGTGAAGTTCCACAGGATGCACCGGGATGGCTATGCCGTGAGGTTGTAAGCCAGCATCTGAACTGCCCGTCACTACTATGTATCCTGACATGGCAGGACTGGACATCAATAGATGAAACTCTCCGCAATCCGGACATTGAGATAGAACGTATTAACGTTCCTGCAAATCCTCGCCACTACTGGAGATGGAGAATGCACGTCACTCTGGAAGACCTTATGAAGAAAGACGATTTCAACGAACAGATAAGAAACATGATTTCTGAAAGCAGAAGAATCTAAGGATAATCCGTAATCAAGTTATTAACAACCAGACAGGGTTTAAACAGTATTTACAAGCTGTTTAAACCCTGTTCCTTTTTAACACCGTATGTGAATAACACATTAATAACTCCATACATAAATATTGCTGCATGAAAAACAAAATGCGTACCTTTGCATCCGGAAATTTTAAAACCCCATAAAGATGCTTTTACCATACTTGAATGAAAACCTTATAGAAGCCGGATGTGATGAAGCGGGACGAGGATGTCTTGCCGGAGCAGTTTATGCCGCAGCCGTCATTCTGCCGAAGGACTTCAAGAATGAGATGCTGAACGACTCGAAGCAATTGTCTGAGAAACAGCGCTATCAGCTTAGAGAAGTTATAGAAAAGGAAGCACTGGCATGGGCAATTGGTATTGTAGAACCGGAAGAAATTGATAAAATCAACATTCTGAACGCTTCGTTCCTCGCGATGCACAGAGCAATTGACCAACTGAAAATTACTCCAGAACATTTGCTGATAGACGGCAACCGTTTCAACAAATACAAGAACATTCCGCATACCACAATAGTAAAGGGCGACGGAAAATATCTTTCAATAGCAGCCGCTTCGATACTTGCGAAGACTTATCGTGACGACTATATGAACAGGCTGCACAGTGAATATCCTATGTACGCATGGGATATGAACAAGGGATATCCCACAAAAAAACACCGACAAGCCATAAAAGAATTCGGCACTTCTCCCTATCACCGCCTGAGTTACAACCTTTTAGGCGACACTCAGCTTTCGCTGGATTTCTAAATCAAGTCTTGGATTTCAACATCAACAGGAGTTATTAACAACCTGTTGAAAACCTACGTTATTAACAGCCTGTTAATAACTCTGCCTTCATGCCTTCTAACTTTGGCACGACCGAATCAATTCATATAACATTTTTCCAGTCCAAACACATTAAATACAGAAGTAAGAGTCCGCAAAAGGACATTTTGACACGTAAAACAAGATAACCAAATGACAATTTGTCAATTTCCAACTTTATCAACACCTGTGAATATATTAATAATGTTTCCACATGTTTAAAACAATGGCCTGAAGGTTTAAAATCAGATTATAAACATTAAACACCGTCTGACAAAAATTCAAACTCACGGCATCGGCACACAGTTTGCAATATCAATAGTGAACTTGAGGTTCAAAAACCAAGAGTTCGGAAATAATTGAAAATGTATAACTTAAATATAGGAGATTAAAACTATGATGCCGATTAGAAAGTATTACAATCAGAACTGGTTACCAAGTATCTTTAATGATTTCTTCGATAACGACTGGATGGAAAAAGCTAACGCTACAGCCCCGGCTATCAATGTTATTGAGAGCGAAAAGAACTACAAAGTAGAGGTTGCAGCTCCAGGAATGACAAAAGACGATTTCAACATCCATTTGGGAGATGACAATGAACTTGTTATTTCTATGGAAAAGAAAGTTGAAAACGAAGATAAGAATAAAGAAGACAAGAAATACTTGCGACGCGAGTTCTCTTACACAAAATTCCAACAGTCACTTTACTTGCCTGACAATGTTGATAAGGAAAAGATAAGTGCTAATGTTTCAGACGGTGTATTGACTATCGAGTTGCCGAAGTATTCACCAGAAGAAAAAGCTAAGGTTAATCGTGTTATTGAGATACATTAATCATTGGTAAACCAAATAAGAGCCTCCCGCCAACAGTCAACGGGAGGCTCTGTTTTTATAAGTAAACAACTTAAATAAATGCTTATGAGAACTTGAAATCATCTTTACATATTCTATAAATACAACTTATATTTACATATCTATAGATTGTATTTTTATATATATAACTTGTATTTATAAAAACAAAGGTTGTATTTATAGAATATGTAAGGTTGTTTACAAGAATTTCCAGGCATAAAACAACTTTATAAACCACCAACTTTAAAAACTCAAAATATATGGCTTTTATAGATTATTACAAAGTACTGGGCGTAGAACGTAATGCCACACAAGATGATATCAAGAAAGCCTATCGTAAGATGGCCAGAAAGTATCATCCTGACCTGAACAAAGACGACCCTAACGCCAAAGACAAGTTTCAGGAGATAAACGAAGCTAACGAAGTTTTGAGCGATCCTGAAAAAAGAAAGAAATACGACGAATACGGCGAACACTGGAAACATGCCGACGAATTCAAGGCTGAACGTGAAGCATACCAGAGAGCACAAGAGAAAGGCGGACAATCTGCATACTGGTACTCCGTAAATGGCGACGACTTCATGGGAGGCTTCGGAAGAGGAAACGCAAGCGGATTTTCCGACTTCTTCGAACAGCTGTTCGGACATGGAGCTTCTGGCAGCAGAAGCAGAAGGACCTACAACATGATGGAAAGCGGAGAAGACATAGAAGCACAGATGAACCTTTCACTCCGAGAAGCGGCTGTAACGCATAAACAGACCTTCAGCGTAAACGGCGAAAATCTGCGTATAACCATACCTGCGGGTATTGCCGACGGACAAATGATAAAACTGAAAGGACACGGCGAAAAAGGCAGCAACGGAGCTCCTAATGGAGACCTTTACATCACATTCAAAATTGCTCCTGACCCTGAGTTCAAACGTGAGGGAGACGACCTGTTCACAGATGTCGATATAGACCTTTATACAGCTGTTCTTGGAGGTACTGTGAACGTCAAGACCATAGACGGAATGGTTAAGCTGAAAGTAAATCCGGGCACTCAGAACGACACAAAAGTCAGACTGCGTGGTAAAGGATTCCCTGTTTATAAGAAAGAAGGTACTTTCGGCGATTTGATTGTGACATATCATGTGGATATACCTACATCTTTAAGCGAAAAGCAGAAAGAACTGTTCACACAGTTGAAAAATAGCTAAAATTGAAGCGATAATCCATAGATAATAACTTTATCAATTACAACAGATTTATGGCAGCCAATTCCTCAGTCAGTGCGTTAATACCTTTCTGAATCTTCTCCAACTGCTGCTTGCGAGGTTTATGCACTCCGGCCGCATAATGCCACAACTGGCGTTCATTGATGCCTGTTATCCGACTCAATGCGGCCTTAGTGAAAATACTACTGTAGTAGTTGATAAATGTAGAAGCATCTATTTTAAATTTTAAGGAAAATTCCCCTTTGAGAATTTCGCAAGGATTCGGATTGTCCTCCAAATATAAGTCTATAGCTTCTTTCATGTTATCTTCAATCTCCCTTATGTTATTACCAACCGTAATAACAGGAGCACCTTCGATATAAGCACTAAGATTGTTGCCGGCATGTTCCACAATAACTTCAACTGTTCTCATTTTGACCACCATTTTATAGTTAAACAAAAGAGGCTGGGGCTATTTTAGCCCCGCTTGCCTCAAAATGCTGTAATAAGTGCCTTTTTCAACGCCTTTCTTTCCATGATTCGGAACGACTACCGTTATTCCGTCTTTTTCAAACTTCATGTGGCTGCCCTTCTGGCTTTTTAGAACGAAGCCGTTGTCAAGCAACATAGTTACAACCTCCTTAACTGACTTGTAACTCATAGCGTTTTTGACTTTATTACTTTGCAAATATAGTAAATCCACGAATAATTCACAAACAATATATTCTCATTTTTACTATAATTGAAAGTATATTCTAAATTATCCATTATAAGCTCTATATTAAAAATACTCAAAACATTCGCTCAAAAAGCAGATATTTTGTACTTTTGCAGCCGGAAAACAAATTGGATTTCAAACTTCTAAAACATATTACAATTATGGCAAAGAAAGCACTTTTAATGATCCTCGACGGATGGGGCTGCGGCGACCATCAAAAAGACGATGTAATCTTTAACACTCCTACTCCTTACTGGGACAGCCTGTTGGCTAACTACCCTCACTCACAGTTGCAGGCAAGCGGTGAAAACGTAGGTCTTCCTGACGGACAGATGGGTAACTCAGAAGTTGGTCACCTCAACATCGGTGCAGGACGCATCGTTTATCAGGATTTGGTAAAAATCAACCGTGCTTGTGCCGACGGAAGCATCATGAAGAACCCTGAAGTTGTTTCTGCCTTCACATACGCTAAGGAAAACGGTAAGAACATACACTTCATGGGTCTTACTTCAAACGGTGGCGTTCACTCTTCACTAGACCACTTGTTCCGCCTTTGCGACATCGCTAAAGAATACGGTATCGAAAATACTTTCATCCACTGCTTCATGGACGGTCGTGACACTGACCCTAAGAGCGGTAAAGGATTTATCGAAGAACTTACTGCACACTGCGCTAAATCAGCAGGTAAAATCGCTTCTATCGTAGGTCGTTTCTATGCAATGGACCGCGACAAACGTTGGGAACGTGTGAAAGAAGCTTACGACTTGCTCGTTAACGGTACAGGCAAGAAAGCTACAGACATGGTTCAGGCTATACAGGAATCATACGATGAAGGTGTTACTGACGAATTCATCAAACCTATCTCTAACGCTAACTTCGACGGTACTATCAAAGAAGGCGACGTAGTTATCTTCTTCAACTACCGTAACGACCGTGCAAAAGAGCTTACTATCGTTCTTACTCAGCAGGATATGCCTGAAGCTGGTATGAAGACTATTCCAGGACTTCAGTACTACTGTATGACTCCATACGATGCTTCATTCAAGGGTGTACACATCCTCTTCCCTAAGGAAAACGTACAGAACACTCTTGGCGAATACCTCGCTGCAAACGGAAAGACTCAGCTTCACATCGCTGAAACAGAAAAGTATGCACACGTTACATTCTTCTTCAACGGCGGACGTGAAACTCCATACGACAACGAAGACCGTATCCTGGTTCCTTCTCCAAAGGTTGCTACTTACGACCTGAAGCCTGAAATGAGCGCTTACGAAGTAAAGGACAAACTGGTAGAAGCTATCAACACTCAGAAATACGACTTCATCGTTGTTAACTATGCTAACGGTGACATGGTAGGCCACACTGGTATCTACGAAGCTATCGAAAAGGCTGTTGTTGCTATCGACAACTGCGTGAAAGATACAGTAGAAGCTGCTAAGGCTAACGACTACGAAGTAATCATCATCGCTGACCACGGAAATGCTGACCACGCATTGAACGAAGACGGAACTCCTAACACTGCTCACTCACTTAACCCGGTTCCATTTGTTTACGTAACAGCAAACAAGGACGCTAAGGTTGAAAACGGTGTATTGGCAGACGTTGCTCCTTCTATCCTTCACATCCTGGGCATGGCTCAGCCAGCTGATATGACAGGAAAAGACCTGATTAAGTAATCTTTCAGAATAGATTAAAGATACAAACAAAAGCACAGACAGCATATGGACAAGGATCCTATGAGGTCTGTGCTTTTTTTATAACAGTAAGTTCATAATGAAAAAATTTTGGAAATATATGGCAGCTGTCGTGAGAGGATGGCGTATAGGCGACTATCTGCGTCAGTTCAGCATCGTGGCAGCCGGCGTTATAGTAACCTTTTGGGGAAGTGACCTGATAAGTACTCATTCCAGAGAGAAAGAAATACGTTCGGTCATGCAACTTATCAGACAGGAGCTGGCAAACAACTATGAAGAGTTGAAACATACCCGTTCGATGATAGAAGCCGACATCCGCATGAGCAGGATGCTGAAAGAGGCAAATATGGAACTGGAAGCCATACCTTCGGATACAATAGAAAAATATTGGGAATTTTTCTCATCATCTGCCACCCTGAATGTTGATACAGACGCACTTGAAGTACTGAAAGGCTCACAGCTGATGCAGCATATCAATGACAAGCAGATGCTACAGGATTTGTTACAGACATATGGTTATATAGAACGTATGAGAAAAGACATCTCAGATTATTACAATCTGAAGAATAATGCTATTATGAGATGTATTGAGAGTCTTGACAAACAGAGTATCAAGAAATACATGTTCAATAACACCAGTGTATATAAAGGATTTTATGCTTTCCAGATGGAGCATCCTGTATTTCTTTCATTCGTAAGTACAGTGGAAGGTTATTGCGACTGGAACCGTTTCAACCGTATCGACAGGCTTTTGAATAAAGAAATCAATCTGCTTAATGAACGGTTCAAGTAAATATATACTTAAAGACATAACAGATATATACTAAAAAAGGTTGCCACTCAAGACAACCTTTTTTTAGTATATATCTGTTTATCAAAATCTGAAACTTATATAAAAACGTGTAGAGCCTGTTTTCCAAGTTGACTTAGGTGCTCCGGATGACGGTTCATCATCCTCACCTGTTATATCACCTAAATCCACAATGCTTTTATATTTAGTTTTACCCCAACGCCCTTCAATACCAAGCGAAATAACTTTATAAGACACAGCACCACCGACAGAGAAGAAAGTACCATAACTGCCGCTAAATTCCTCACCACCATACATCATTGAATAAGAAGGAGTGACACGGAAGTAAGCGTTAACTTTAAGATGATCAATAGGATTAACTGTTACAGAAGGGCCTACCTGCATACCTATTTCTGCCTGATAGATATTTTCATTTTCCTCATCGTAACTATTAGCAACTTTATTCTCATACATCGCAAAATTCACATCAAAGAAACTCCAGTCTATACCGAACTTAATCATTCCTAATATTGGTTTCTTATGCAAATAATAAGTTCGTCCGTTAGTTATTGCTACACCAAGACTACTATTATACTTATAATTTGCATCTTTGACGGACAGACTCTGTTTTACATACGAAATGTTGAAATACTTTGCCCTGTCTTTCCATATTTTCTTATCGAGAGCTTCTGCCTCAAGCTGTTTGTTCTTTTCTGACATTTCATCAACTACCTGCTGCAACGAATCTGTCTTTTCTTCCACACTCTGCGACATCACCGGGGCTGAAACCAATCCCAACAACATACAAACAATAAAGTTCTTTGTTTTCATAATAATCTAAAATATTTTAAAAGTTAATAGTTATCAACTATACAAAGTAAAAGCAAAAATATAACTAATATCCATAAAAAGATAATATTCTATATTAAAAAATAATGACATACAAAAACTTTCACATAATACCGTGAAAAATCACATCATAATGATTAAATCAGTTTTTCTCTGTTTGATAATAAGAATATACCTACTATGACTTATCTTTGCAAAAAAATTATACAATATGGTTCAGATAGACGATGTAGTAGTAAGCCTCGACGTATTCCGCGAGAAATTCCTTTGTAATCTTGATGCCTGCAAGGGAGAATGCTGTATAGAAGGTGATGCCGGCGCACCTGTAGAACTTGAAGAGGTAGAAAAACTTGAGGAAGTACTTCCTGTGATATGGGACGACCTTTCGCCTGAAGCACGTGCGGTTATAGACAAACAGGGAGTAGTTTATACAGACCAGGACGGTGATCTGGTGACTTCCATCGTAAACGACAAAGATTGTGTATTCACATGTTACGACGAGAAAGGCTACTGTTATTGCGCAATAGAAAAAGCCTATCGCGAAGGCAAATGTAATTTCTACAAACCGATATCTTGTCATCTGTATCCTATCAGAATAGGCGATTACGGCCCTTTCAAGGCTGTAAACTATCACAGATGGGACGTATGTAAAGCTGCAGTTCTGCTTGGAAAGAAAGAAAATCTGCCTGTCTATAAATTTCTGAAAGAACCTTTGATAAGGAAGTTCGGTCAGGCATGGTATGATGAATTGGAGAATGTGGCAGAGGAACTGAAGAAACAGAAGTTGATATAATATTATTCATAAAACATTTATCCCCTGTTTAGAAGTACTTTGTAAATACTATCCAAACAGGGGATAAACATATAATGTAATCTATTATCTTCAGAAATTCAGACTCACTCCCGCCATTACATTAAAGCCCTGAACAGGATATCCGCTTTCTGTCACATAATTCTTGTTCAAGATATTATTCAGCTTCAGGAATACATTCACCCTGTCGTTGAACAGATATTCCGCGCCTAAATTCAGTTCATTCACAGCATCAGCCTTTATGCCCAATGTCTTTTTACGACCTTCGTAATTATATTGTGCCATTGCATGGAAGCCCTTGAACACCTTGGCACGGGCATTAAATCCGATACTGTAAAGCGGTTTCAACCATAACAGATGTTCCATTTCATTCTGAACATTCCAACTGTAGAAATTACCGTTAAGACCAAAGTCCAACATATCTCTGAAAGAATAATCAACAGAAAGACCAGCATATGCCACACGCGCCTTTGCCTGTGCTATTCCATTATAAATACCTCCTCCATCTGCATAAGGCATAGAGAAAAGTTCATTTCTCGTCTCACGATATCCTCCATATATTCCTAAGCCGAAACCTGCAACCGGCGATGCCTTCAGACCGAGTTTTGCATCATACGGAGTGTATGAAGTATTAAGCTGTATTGGCTGAACCCAGAACGGAGAGAAACCGTTTATTGTTCCGAAATCATTCAGACGTGTATTACCCGTAACATGAACATAAAGCACATAATTGTCGGCAAATGTATAATCAAACTTTACATCTGGCGAAAGTTTCAGTCCACCATCGTTCGAAATCTGGAAATCAACATTCACTCCGGCAGTAAAAGATACAGATTCTGTACTTACCGAATAATAAGGACGAAGCTTTATCAGTGAATAGTTGCTGAACGACTTGTCATAGAACACATTGTCCATACCCAATAACACACCTACATCCTGTCTGTCATCAATCCCAGCTGAAATATATCCTTGAGTATGTACTACACTCTCCGACATGCTTCCCGGAATATATATGCCATGTTTGCGGTTGAACATCTTATATCCCGTCTGTAAACCGAATTCTACCGGAAGAGCATCTTTCACAGAAGATACACCTACATATCCACCACCTGACATGAACAACTGATGTCCGAACGAAGGTGCATCAGTTTTCTCTTCAGTCTGTGATGTTGACGCTGACAACTGTACATCAGGCATATAGCTGAATACCTGCGATGCAAAATTACCGCCTACGTACATGCTCACCTTATCGAAATCGTGAGTATATTTAAGCGAAGCACCTGTACGGAAGAAACGATGCTTCCACTCCTTATCGTAATTGAGAGTCGGTATATCCGTCACCGGATCAAAATCATATCCTGCATCAATATTACCTGAATAGCCATGGAATGTGGCCATTACATCCAGGACATCCCTGTCGGTGATATTCCACAAATATGAGCCTTTAAAATCAGTATTGTTTCTGTTTCCGTAAGCCAGACGCACGTAACCTCTTCTGGCCTTATCCTCTGTAACCTCCCTGTTCATAACATCCATGTGATAAACAGGAAACTTGTTCAACTGATGCACTGACGATGCATAGTTGATCTGTGTTTTCGCCACAGCCGGTTCTTCTATCTTTGGCAATACATTCACCTTGAATGCATCCATCACCTCAGGATTATACTGGTTCTCTACCACCACCGTACGGTTTACGGTAGAGTCATTCTTCTGTTGCTGTTGTGCCGCCACATTAGTCAGTGTGACAAGTCCGGCACATATCAAAATCTGTTTTCTATATTTCTTCATTGTCGTTACTGGTTAAGTTTAGCCAATCTGGTTTCTATCATTTCCGCTATGTCATCTTCTGCCTGATAGTTCTGCTGCAGAGACAACAGATACTGTTTTGCATCCAGTTTGCGTCCGAGTTTCACATACACATCACTCAACAGCACAAAACTTCTTGCAAGCCAGTAGGCGTGCGGTGTACTTACCTCGATATATTGCAGTATTTCCTTCTCGGCTGCCTCGGTCTTTCCTTCATCGAAGTAAATTTGTGCCACCAGATATTTGGCTTCGGCACCATATACATTTCTAGTATCTCCTGCAAGGGCTTTCAGGTCAGCAAGAGCTTCATTGCTCTGTCCGTTCTTGATGAATGCCTTTGCTCTATAGTATCTTGCCTCGTTTTCCAGTTCAGGTGCAAGCTTGCTGTGAGCCATCATAGCCGATGCGGCACTGATAGTTTCGTTTGTATCTCCAGCCATATATGCGCTGCGCAAAGCACCGGTCTGTGCCTGAAGACGTTCTTCCTGGTTTCCGGCACGGTCAGCCAAGCGTTTATAAAGTTCCAATGAACGGCTATACTCTTTACCATTGTAAGCCATCTGCGCGCACAGAGTCATAGCCTCTGTAGAGAATTTGCTGTCAGGATATTCCAAAACCTTGTTCAGATGTGATGTAGCTCCAGAGTAATCCTTTTCGTTATATGCTATGATACCAAGATAATATGATGCATTCACACTGAAGGCTCCCTGCGGGAACGACTGCAGATAAGACGTAAAGCTACTCTTGGCCTCAGCAATGTTTCCACGCATATACGCATGTTCGGCAGCTGTATATGTCAGTGAGTCACGTTCGTTTACGTCAAAGTTTGCACCACCCGGCAGAGATGAAGCATACGACATATATTCGTCCACCTTATTAATATCTATATATACAGATTTCAAGTCACGCTGAGCCATTCTAGCCTCTTCACTTCCAGGATAATCTGCAATAACCTTCTTATATGCGGCAATAGCTTCATTGAATTTGTCATTCTGATAATAAAGCAGAGCTATCTCGCTTGCCGCCTTGCGTGCCAGCTGGCTTTCAGGCCATTTTTCAACAAGGATCTTATATCGTCCTATAGCATTGTCTGCCTGTTCCATCTGTACAAAAGCACGTCCCTGTTCGTACAATGCATCATCAATGTATTGTGATGAAGGATATTTTGACAGAAGGATATTTAGTGTCTCAATCTTTCCGGTATAGTCACGCTGCAAACCTTTCACGAAAGCCTCCTGGAACAGAGAGTAATCACCGTATGAAGGCTCGATAGATACAGCCTTGGCATACTGTGCACGTGCCTCATCGAAACGGCGTGCATAGAAATAGCAGTCGCCGGCACGGTTGCACGCATCGCCTCTCACTGAAGCATCTATGGCTGCATTCGTTTCAGCACATCTCACGAACCATGTCAGAGCCTTATCGTAATTCTTTTGTTTGAAAGACGTATATCCCATATTATAAAGAGCAAGGCCATATTCCATACTCCTTCTGTTAGTGGCAAACTCCATATACTGGCGATAGTCGGCAGCAGCTTGTGCAAATCTGTCAAGTCGGTATTTTGCTTCGCCACGCCAGAAATACGCATCAGCCTTTGTCTGTGCATTATATCTGCCCAGCTGCAAAGACTGTGTGAAATAGTCGATGGCATTCTCGAACGAAGCCTGGGCAAAAGCCTGTGTACCTACGCGGAACAGAAGTTTCTGTTTTGCTTCCAGAATTCTGCTTCCAGGCTGGCTGATTTTGGCTATGGATTTCAGAGCTGCCATATAGCTGCGGGTGTTCATATATACCTCGATAAGATAATCATTCACCTTATCGGTATATTGCGAATGTGGAAATTCATTAAGGAAACGTTCGAACACCGTAACAGACTCTGCAAACGGAGAATACGACGTTTCATGAATACACAGGGCATAGTTATATAGAGCCTGCTCCTTTATCTGCATATTACGGTTGGATGCAGCAGCCTGTTCGAAAGCCATTCGCGCCTGGTTACGTTCTTTCAGGTTCAGATACGCAAGTCCCATGTGCAAATAAGCATTCTGCGACATGTCATCATCCGCCCCTGTCACTCTTCCCAGATTTTCTGCAGCTTCAGAATAAACTTGAGTATTGAAATAACTCATACCCAGCTTATACAGAGCATTACGCTGCGGATTAGAAGCCTCGTTACAATAAGGAGAAAGATAATTCACAGCAGCTGTATAATCCCTCTGCGAGTAAGCAGCCTCACCCGCTATTCTCTTCATTTCAAGCGATTTTTCATTTCCGGGATAGTCATTAAGATATTTCAGAGCCATATTCCTTGCTGCAGCATAATCACCAGTGATAAGGCTGATGTCTGCCATATAATATGGAGCAAGTTCCGCATAGTTCTTGTTATCCTTTACAGAAGAAAAGCCTTTCATTGCAGAATCGTATCTTCCTGCCGAATAGTCTATATAAGCCAGGCTGTATGTAGCGTCGTCCGAATATTTCGTGCTGGCCTCTTTCAACACCGTTAGCCATGCAGTAGCTTCCTCTGTATTTCCTATCTCAAGATAAGACTGCGCCAGACGATAGACATTATCGTCTCTTTCTTCATTCCCCAAAGCATCGAAATCACAACCTCTGTAACATGCAATGGCTTTCAGGTATTCCTTATCGAAGAAATAAGAAGATGCGATAAGAGCCTGTACCCTATTCTTGTATCTTGACTCGGGATGATTTTCCAGATATGTCTCAAGTTTCTTGATGCGGTCCGGCAGGCGCAACTCGTATGCAGTACATGCCAGCATATACTCGGCCTCATCCACAAACTCCGCACAGTTACCCGAATCCATATAACGCATCAATGTCTGTCGGGCAGCAGCATAATCATGACGCATAAACAGTTGTTTTCCATCGTTGAACAGCCTGCTCTGACCTGTCAACGGTTCAGTCTGCTGCGCACCTGCCACAATCGGCATAGTCATCAACAGACCGGCTATAAATGCGTTTCCTTTATTCTTCATAAATATATAAGTTATCTATTGTATTCATTTATAAAACGTTCCACTCCCTTGCGTACAGAATCCAGTCCGAAGTCCTGAGGATTTATCTTGTCCAAAGGCATCCAGAAAGTCTCTGCCACGTCGTCCATAGCTTCCAGAACAGAGTCATTCTCTACCCTGCATAGGAAAAACATATCCATGGTGTGTACAAGAAAACCTGAATAAAGATATGTATTCGGATATGAGAACAGATACTCTGCCTTCACCACATCAAGCCCTGTCTCTTCCTTCACTTCACGCGCAACTCCTTCTTCCGCCGTCTCAAACATATCAATAAATCCTCCGGACAGGTCAAGAGTCCCTTTGGCAGGATCTTTCGCACGTCGGCACACCAAAAGTTCATTTTTGGAATTAAGGATGAAAGCTACAGTTGCCGCACTGGAGTTGAAATAATACACAAAGCCACAGTCGGCACATTTCTTCGATTTGAAATTGTGTTCCTCAAAATGCGGAGAACCGCATACAGGACAATATTTGAACAGATGTAAAGGGTGCATAATAACACAAGTTTAGTTACAGTGGCAAAGTTAACAGAAATAATGATAATATGTTACATTTCTGACATAAAGAACAATTTAGAATAAAGTTATGTTTATATCATTTAGTCAGTTTATGAAAGTTTTGCAAAACAAAACTATAAAAAATATTGTTATATAACAGATATAATGCTCTTTTTATTTAAAAAATGATGATTTTCTGAATAAAATATCGAAATAATAAAAAAGTTTTTCTACATTTGCTTACAAAATGACATAACAAAACATACAATTATGGAAAAGATTGATAAATTAGACAAACAAATTCTGGAAATTATCTCTCAGAACGCGCGTATTCCTTTCAAAGACGTAGCAGCTGAATGTGGAGTATCACGTGCAGCAATTCATCAGCGCGTACAACGCCTGATCGATCTGGGCGTAATTATCGGTTCAGGATACAATGTCAACCCTAAGAGCTTAGGCTACATGACATGTACATACGTTGGTATCAAGCTGGAAAAAGGCTCAATGTATAAAAGCGTTGTGGCAGAACTGAACAAGATTCCTGAAATCGTGGAATGTCACTTCACTACAGGTCCTTACACAATGCTTACAAAGCTATATTCTAAAGACAACGAGCATCTGATGGATTTATTGAACTCACGTATTCAGGAAATTCCTGGTGTTACTGCCACTGAAACACTGATTTCATTGGAACAGAGCATAAAGAAAGAAATCCCTATTCATCTGGATAAATAATGGAAACAATAGCCGGATTAAACGCAGGAGGTATAATCATAGGTCTGTGCACATTCCTGATAATCGGTTTCTTCCATCCCGTAGTGGTCAAAGCCGAATATTATTGGGGAACAAGGTGCTGGTGGATTTTTCTTCTGCTTGGCATTGCTGGTTTAACAGGTTCTGTATTAACAGATAATATTCTGATATCCACACTCTTGGGAGTATTTTCATTTTCTTCGTTCTGGACTATAAAGGAACTTTTCGAACAGAGAGAAAGAGTCTTAAAAGGATGGTTCCCAATGAATCCTAAAAGGGAAAAAGAATACAGAACAAATTCAGATAAATAAAAGTAAAGCAAAATAGAAGATAAAGAGTTCATGTACTTCCATAAGGAATTGCGTGAACTCTTTTTTTATCACATAACCACAAAAGCTCATAATCATGCAAAATATCAAGAACAATCTGACAGAACTTATCGGCAACACTCCGATGCTAAGACTGAACAACATGGAGAGAACTTACAGTTCCGAGGCTTCAGTAATTGCAAAACTTGAAATGTTCAATCCGGGCGGAAGCGCAAAGGACAGGATTGCACTCAACATGATAAACGACGCAGAAGCAAAAGGGATACTCAAACCCGGAGCCACTATCATAGAACCTACAAGCGGAAACACCGGTGTAGGACTGGCATGGATTGCCGGACTGAAAGGTTACAAACTTATACTCACAATGCCGGAAACAATGAGTCGCGAAAGACAACTCCTTCTTAAAGCATACGGAGCAGAACTTGTGCTTACCACCGGCAGCAAAGGCATGGGAGGTGCTATAGAAAAGGCAAAGGAACTGAATTCTGAAATTGAAGGTTCGGTCATTCTGCAACAGTTCTGCAATCCGGCAAACCCGGAAGCCCATTACAACACTACCGCTGAAGAGATATGGAGAGACACTGATGGCAAGATAGACGTCTTCGTAGCTGGAGTCGGCACAGGAGGAACCATAAGCGGAACAGGCCGAAAGCTGAAAGAGAAGAATCCGGAGATAGAACTTATAGCCGTAGAACCGGACTCATCGGCAGTAATTTCAGGCGACCAACCGGGCCCGCACAAAATTCAGGGTATAGGTGCAGGCTTCATTCCAGATACACTTGACACAAAGATTATTGACAGAGTGTTCCGCGTAAAGAATGATGATGCAATGGCAACGGCGCGCGAGCTTGCCAATAAAGAAGGAATACTTTGCGGAATATCATCCGGAGCAGCAGCATACGCAGCAATGAAACTATCGCAGGACAGCAGATACAAAGGAAAGAACATTGTAGTACTGCTGCCGGATACAGGCGAAAGATACCTATCTACAGAACTTTTCGACAGATAACAAAAAAGCCTCGCACATGCGAGGCTTAATTTTTAGTGGGCGTTGACGGATTCGAACCGCCGACCCTCTGCTTGTAAGGCAGATGCTC
>OGCN01000221.1_pt1 | contig 100764 bp, 106 predicted proteins | sample 1570181 | NCBI WGS metagenome assembly OGCN01 (sample SAMEA4370584, study PRJEB24528) | human gut metagenome | reverse complement strand
AATTTGTCCTCCCGGATCAAAAAAAGAGGCTGTGTTTGATCACAGCCTCAGTGCGGTAAGCCTGACATAATATGTCAGTAAGTCATCCATCCCCAATATTATTCATCGGTTTTCTCTGCAGACACTGTACCTTCCTGCCAGCACTGTTTAATCTGCAGACACAGCGCTACGAGCTTGGATGTTGTTGCTTATACTCATAGGTGTCTATATCATTCGATGATAATGGAGCTTGCGCCGAGGGTAGTCGAATGGCATATTTATATGCTATACAGGTAATTCAACTACTATTCTCTCAGTTACGTCTTAATCTTATCTTACCTTTACATCTATGTCAATATCGTTTTTGTAATTTTTTTACATTTGATATCCAGCATATATTACTTGGGTTTGCCTCTTACATAGAAGACCAGTCATATCGTGGAAGTTCCTCACTCTCAGCCGCATCACGATCCAGACGAATCAGCTGAATATTATGATTCCATGCGTATCTTATCAGGATTTGAAGATCTTCCGGAAGAGCAGCCATAAAATTGTCGTCGTCATCACACACAGTAATGAACACGCCTTCTTTATATGAGTAACTGTACGGCCACTTGTCCGGTTGTAATCCATCCAGCGTTTCCTTTCTAAGATGGCTGGTACAAATATCCAAGTATCTTTTAATCATAGTTTTCCCTCTCTCTCATGGCTTTTTTGCTCTTCCTTTTTCCTATTTTTTACTAGCAGATAATCATCAATTCCCTTATATCTGATATCCCAGCGGAAGCGCTGACATCTGATCCCCAACGTTTCAATATTACTGGAAATCTGATCACACCAGCGGCGTACATAATTGATTTTTACCGTTCCATCCTCTTGCATTTCGTCTGGCTTAAATTTATCCATGTCTGTCAGATCCTGAACTTCGCAAAGCCCTCTGTTTTCCTTGAGCCAGAGAAGTTCATCATATAAGCCCAACTGATTCGATAGACCACACAGAGCTATAATGGGATACTTATATCCCAGTGAGTGTGCTATATCGCCTTTCAGCGGTCCTTCTGTCAGCCCTATAATCGGAATGTCCCCATCCTTCGGAAATCCCACATGATGAAATTTCGGAATTCCTTCCAAATTGCTTCCCTGGTCCATCAGGAAATTATCAGACCATGAACTTGACCAAATATACTTTTTGCTATCCACACAAGAATCTTTTCGTATCTGCAGCCCCAGAATTCGTCCCTCTATATCTTTTACCGGTATATAAAAGCCATGAATCCAGCCAATATTGGCTTTCCATACATAATTTTTACAATAGAATCCTGGAACACCTCGCAACAACGCATCCTGTTCCTGCAGCCGTTTGGGATATGTTTCTTTACCAATCAGCGGAACTGACTTATATCCGAATTTTTGTATCTGAATATCATTAAGTCCCCTTTTTCTCAAATCATTTAAGTGAGCTTCTGACAAAGACAACATATCCAGATACATTGCATAAGTCCGATCACGAATTTCAATATCTGCAGTAACTGCCTTATGTTTAGCAAAGTCAGAGCTTATTTCATCTTCTGATTTTGCTATATTTCGTGATGAAGTCCTTTCTTCTGATAGCTTTTCCTGAAACTCTCCTGTAGACTTTGCAATCAAACGCGCTGCTTCTGGACGGCTGATCCCTAAAACATCTGAAGCTAATTGCAACATACCACCACCAGCTCCACATTTATTGCATCGTGCAAGATTTTTGGAATAAACAACATGCAGCTTTTTCCCTTTGCATATCGGACAAACCACATCTTCGGTATCTCTGCTTCCTGAGCGTGCATGTTGCACGCCCAGATAGTCTAATACATCCGATACGGAGAAAGTAAACTCCTCCATAAATACCCTCCTATTTCAGCTCCATAGCTCCATCCAGCAGCGTTCTATACACTTCCACCATCGGATCTTCTGGAGTTGCTTTGGATAAATAATATTTTGCAAAAGAAATAACTGCAGCCTTACCTCTTTGATCATAAATATCTCTAAATGGTTTGCCACTATAAGGGCCACCGGCATTTGCAGGTGTTTTATAGTTAAGTGCCTCTTCAATAGTTAATTTGTGACCGTTCTTCGCTGTCTGGCGAGCCGCCTCTGCCTCTTCTGCAGCTTTCTTCTCTGCTGCCTGGCGAACCGCCTCTGCCTCTTCTGCTGCTTTCTTTTCTGCTGCCTGGTGAGCCACTTCTGCCTCCTCTGCAGCTTTCTTCTCCGCTGCCTGGCGAGCCACTTCTGCCTCCGCTGCTGCTTTCTTCTCCGCTGCCTGGCGAGCCGCTTCTGCCTCCTCTGCAGCTTTCTTCTCCGCTGCCTGGCGAGCCATCTCCGCCTCCTCTGCAGCTTTCTTTTCTGCTGCCCGGCAAGCTACCTCTGTCTCTTCTACAACATTCTTTGTAACAAAAGTTGTCTTTCCAGTCACTTCCGGAATTTCCATTTCTTCTTCAGTCATCCGGATCTTGTCTCTTAACCCCTCTTCCGTAATCACTTCTGCACAGGTAAGTTCCATCAAAAGTGTTTCAGATGAGAATCCAAGAATCATAAGAGCCATTTTTAATGCATCTGCATAGGCGTTTTTATAGGCATAGTTCCGACTGTCATAACTAACATCCGGCCGTAGAGAATCAGTAAAACTCTTGCTTGTCCCTTCTGCCTCATGAACCGTTTCATTCCCTTTAATAATCTGGATATTTACGTTCACAGTGACTCCATCTGCAGCATCCTCTGCTGTTGATTTAATATTCAGCTTTTCTCCATCTTCCAGACTACTTTTCAACCATAACAGCAATGAGTCCGTTGAGAAAAATGGCTTCTGCTCTCTTATTTCCATAAATTTTGCCAGCATAATCAAAGTGTTATCATAATCCAATTCTCTTAAATACATTCTCATATTATTTTTTCTCCTTCAAAAGTAAGTTCAATGCATCTGCATTATATTCAACGCTGAAATTGTGAGCGCAACACGCTAATGCATCTGCAACCATGTTTTTTTCTCTTGGAATCCACCTTATTATTGATTGCAACTTTTTCTGGCTTTTCGCAACCACATTGTTGCAGTCCGTATACAGTTCATAGCTTTCTTCCGGATATAGCAGTTCCACAACAGATTTTCCTCTTTCCAGAGCTGCCATTTCTGCATCCGTCGGATTTGCTGCAACCACCTCATCCGTTAATAAATAAACCGGAGCTTGATTATGATAAAGTATTACCGCAATCCCAGCTTTTCCTGTATCTGCATGGTAGCTCCCATCACAATATACCGCTATCATTTCACTATCGCTCCTGACTTTTCTTTTTTCGTGTCTCTTCCAACTCTGATCTACCCGCTTTTATGTTTTGATAACACATTGTATTTTCAAATACGCGGATATAATCACATACGGACCGAAACAACTTTTCAATTTCATCATCAGTCAGCCAAACAAACAAAAACTTGTCCGTTTTGTAACTGTCTTCTTTCGCCTTGAATCCTCCGCTTCCTGTCTTCACTGCTACTGCAGTCCCGTTGCTTATGGCTATTTGCCACGGTGATCGCCTCGGATTTCCTGCGCTGTCTTTTCCGCATCGCTTAATCACAATCCTGGACATTGGGCTTTTCCCATTCTGATCTTTCGAGGCTGCTATCAATTTATCCCCCGTATAAATCACGATTTCCTTATTCTTAGAATAGGGATCTTGGGCCAACGCTCCACCTGCATTACGATCAATACTCTTATTGGCTGCAAAAATCAGATTTTCTTTTTGGCTTCCATCCGGTGCGGGAAAAGAAAAATTCATATTCAGGAAATTGAATAGTCGTTTTATGTGTTCTTCCACCCATGCTGAAAAGACAGAAATTGCGAATATCAGAAATGAATTCTGCTTGTATCCATAAGAAAACGCACTTCTTAAAAATACTTTGTCTATTTCCCTTGCAATATTGGCAGTTATCTGTTTTACATCACACGGCGAAAGATTAAATGTAGCATACTGTGTTTTCCCTTCTCCAGTTCCTTGAGAGTAATCTGCTATTCCCACTCCAATCAGGGAATATATTTTTCTCTCTCCCTCTGCTAATTCCTCCTGTCCGGCGTGCAAGTGTGCATATGCACTTGGCGCTGCTGGATTCATTTTGTCCACGAATTCCACTAATTTTTTGTTATTCTGGAATTTCGTAATCTGGTTACTTATCACTGTAAGTAATCCTCCTTTCTTTGGCTTCGTCATCAGGTTACATCTATGTAAAAGACCTGCATTTTTCCCAACAAAAAAAGGACTTATATACAATAAATGCATAATAAGTCCTTATTATTATTTCGTTGTTTTGGGTTCTCACCACTATGATATGCTAAGTCTATGCCTGTATTCTACATCCAATATTTTCAAATGTCAAGATTTCCCTTTCTCATCTTCGGAAACTTCGGAAACCAGAATGATCTTACCAGAATCGTCCACCTGCAGCCGTTCCCAAACTTCAAATGCGTTGGCAATATAGAGCTTCTGATGCATTGATAAAGTATTTGCTTTATCAGACGAAAGTGCATTGACGGCACCAATTTTATAAACAACCTCAAAGAATTCATCCAATACTTCATTATCAATATCTGAACAAGAAAAATAGCTGCTCTTGTCCTCCAGTACAGAATTACATAAATCCTCTTGGCATTCCGGGCAATAACCACTTTTTATAAATTCACGCCCAAATTTATCTAAAAATGGAAGTGCCTTCTGGACCATTTTACGTTTTGTATTAAAATACAGCGCAACCATGTACTCCATCACCTGATCATAATTTTCCGCATCAATCACCATGTAGGTAACCTTTCCGCATATTGGACACTGCTTTTCCACAATTCTTTTCATCGCCTATTCTCTCCTTCTAATTTTTTCTTTATAAGTTTTTCTGCAAATTCAACAAACTCATCCCGTGACATGTGTTCCGGATAATCTGGGAAAAACTCCCATGCCATGTTTGCAAACATATATTCTCTTGTTTCGAGATCATATGACAAATAGGTATTTCCATCCGGAGTACACAAGCTCCCGCTTCCGTCACAATAATGTCTCCATTTCCATCCAGCAGGAAGTATATTACTATCCGAGATAAACGGTGTCGCTTCTTTTTTCATTTCCACTATATTAAGCAGTTTAATCACACCATATGGATATCGCTCATCGAACCAACTCCATATTTTCATCTTCGGTGTACCTGACGGAAACATCCAAAAACCTTGCTCAAGTTTTTCCGATTTAGGATCCATCGGAATATCCTCCATGCTTTCCCACAGTTGTTCCAGAAATGTTTCATTATGCTCCGGATCCTCACCTGCCTTAATCAATTTCTCATATAAGGAACTAATTTCATTCATTTCAACTATTTCAAAATCATCTTTCCCGCAGATTAGAGCTATGGAACCGCCATCTGACCATTTCCCATGAATTTGACCGGCATCATCAATATACTCTGCCATAAAACGGCTTCCTTTTTCTTTCGGAGAATACGGATCCTCTATTTTACTTGTAAGCTCAAGAATCATTCCTTTTTTAATTTTTTTACGCATAATCTCTATTATCTTATCCATCAATTTTTCCTCTCTCTAAACAATAGATCCGGAAGACATATGCTCCCGGATCCATCAGATTTATTTTGTGCAATAAATTGTGTTTTCAGTTTCTATGTAAACTTTTCCACCTACGATATAGAAATCCTGCACATATGAGGTATGAAACCACCGATCTCCCATGAGAATATTAGCTCCTTTTCCTCGTTCAAGATTCATGCAACCATTGATAATCTTTCTCGGCTTTCCATCGCTTTGTTTCATCTTGTCCATAAGTAGATCAAGTGAAATCCATTTATCATAAATTTCGATGATTGTAACCATCTCATTCACTTCATCTGCCGGTACCAAGCCTCCACAGCAGCCACAAATGACATCTCCATCATCCATTAAAATTCCCACATGGTTTAATCCTGATTCTTTATCCTGAAATAATATTTGTTTCATACTCATCCTTCTCCTATAAATGTGAATTTTTTTGTTTTTCAAACAGCACAAATGATGTATGATCCCAATTTACATTGATCGGAATCCACCTGCCATCCTTTTTAACCTCTCGCGTAAGCAAATTGTACTCCAGCCACTCGCTTGATGGATCTGAAAAGTCTATGATGAAACCTGTTTTCAGTGCCGTATACGGCTCTATTTCTTTCCTGCAGAGCCAATACAATTCATCTGCCATTTCTGGAAGTCCTTCCACACTGAATTGCTGCATCATCCGTTTGCTCATTTTTTTTACCATTCCCGAAGATTCGATTACATTTTTTATAATCTCCATCTCTTCTTTTTCAAAATCTGGATGAATAGGCCATACATGAGATTCCAGCAGTGCGACTACATAGCTGTTGGCAGTTACTCTCAATACTTCTACAGCTTTTTTATAAGCTGCAGCATAATTTTCTTTCAAAAGTTCTCTGCTTCCAACTGCATCTATGTTACGCTTAAACCGTGCCAGAAGTTGATTCAATTCACCTGCCAGTTCCTGTACCGTCTTTTTACCTTGCATCTCTCATCCTCCTGTCAGGCTTCACGCCAAACATTTTACGAATAATAATCCAGCAATAGTTGTAATGCCTGCCTTGAAACATTGATTACGCTTCCTTCTGCAGTTCCCCGAAGTTGGACACGATAATGTCTATCACGTTCCATCTTCTCCATATGTTCCTGTATAAGTCTGGCTTTATACGGATCCGATTCTTTGGGTGGCAAATATTCCAAGTCAATTTCATCCGGATTATCTTCTGTATCTGCAGGCAAATAACTTTCACCATCGAACTGCTGTCTGCAAGTTGACAGTATCACCCCTATTGCCTTTCCGTTTTTCCTTTCTTTCAGGATTTTTTGAAATTTTTCCTCCGGAACATCAAATGATATTCCAACTCTGGCCCACATCTTTTTCAATGTTCTACCTCCATTCTTAATTTTGTTGTGTGTAACGCCTTAATTTTCTGCTTTTCTCCTTTCCCGCTTATTCAAAACTCAGTAAAAAGAGTAACAAAAAAGGCGTATTTTCCTACAAATAGGTAAAATACGCCTTAAAATTATTTCGTTATTCCATGAAGCCTAATACTTCAATCGCTGTTTACTAAGTCTATGATGCAAGAATAGCAAATTTTGTAATTTATGTCAAGTTTACGGTAGCTACATATTAGTTTCATTTTTTCGCTGCTGAATCACAGATAACTTTTCTGGACTCCATATCGCATAAAGTAACTCTTTTATATGTTACCGAATACTTTTCATAAAATTTTCTGGCCTGTTCTTTGTCCATACAATAATATCCTAGGCATTTGCGTCCCTCAGAATTATAGACCTGCACTTTAAAGCCATCCCAGGTAAAATCTTCCATATTCTCATTTACAATCGCTGTCACATCTACTACCCAGTCTGCCCCAAGTTTTGCCATGATTCGCATGGCCTCTCTTGATTCGTTTAATGTTTTTATGACTGCAATTCTCATCCGACTATATTTTTCCTGTTTTTCATCTATGGATCCATCCAAATAGATATCCAGATAAATCCCTTCACTACCTCCATAAGCCACTTGAGAAACGACACTAAATTCAGATGACCGTATTTCCAGTTCTTTGTTCTCTGGTAATGCATAATCAATACCATCTGGCCAGTTTCCTTCATTGCAAATTTTTTCTTTTACCTTCTCAAAAAATTCTTTTACGGTATATGGTTTTTCTCTCATTCGTGATTCTCCTTCTACATAAAATCAAAAATACTAAGTTCTTCGCATTTTTCCCAGTTACATGTCGATATTTCCGGGAACCCATCCATTCTGTTCGCTGTTTGCTGCACAAGCTCATTTTTCTGATCAACATACCATTTTGGCGCTCTCAGAATATTCATCGGATATTTTTCTACTGATATATCCAGTTCCTCCTTATCCAGATCTTCCAGCTCGATAGCCTGACTAAAATTTTCCACTGCATATAATGTATCTTTTTTCTCTCTGTATGCACAATTAGACAATACATGATACCAGGAATTACTTCCATACTCGCATACCGACAATGCATTGTCGCATATTTTCTTTGTCTGATATTCTTTTGGAAAAGCATTTCTTTGAAAAGACTCTGGACTGTATTGCATCAGCAATTCTGCATTTTTTTCACTCCGATACTGCCGTGGAATCTCACAAAATTCAGAAACTATCTTATTTGTGATTGCATCCTCTATTACACCAGCTGTAATGTATTTTTCTGGAAGCTCAGAGATTTTCCTATATAGGCGCTCCCGAATAACCATTTCCCACATTTCATCTGTCATCCACTTCTCATCTATCATCGTATACACGCGATACCGCCGACTTCTAAGAAGCGTTGCCACAAGCTCTGCTGTCATCTTGTTTACCGGAATTTTTGCAGCCTCACCTTTACGGGCAATCTTTTCCCAAAAGCAAGCCGAAAATTCCATCTTAGGTAGCACAAAATTTTGACACCCTATCAGTTTTTCGCATATTTCTTCTGTAAAATACGTCGTTGGAATTTTATCCGGCAAACTTTTAATATCATAATGAAGTGCCAGAAACTGAAATGTATTCTTACTCATGGTTGCAATATCTACATGAGATAGCCAGGACAACTGTTTATCTTCTCCTGCTTCTGCAAGTTCCAGATAAAAATCATCTTTCCGTAATCTTTTTGGCAGATTGCTCATACAGTTTGGATGTGCCTTAATACATTCTATAGAATTCTCTCTTGTTTTTTGCGCTTCCGGAAGATGCATATACAGCTGATATGCATAACCAGGATGATACTGATGAAGTCTCAATGCCTCACATATATTTTCTGGTATATACTGTTCTCTCTCACCTTCTGGAAAGTATCCAAGATTAAATGCTTCAGAGCTTGCAAAATATAAGCGGAACATGTAATCTCGAAATTTTTCAGGGATGTTACTGAACCCACCCAGTAAAAATTCTTCTCTCTGTTCCAACATAGACTCCAGAAATGTGTATACCATGTTTTGAGTAATAAGCTCCTCCGGCACTCCACACATAGCTGCAGGCTTCATTTTTATGACCTGGCATATTTCTTCTTCTGTTAGTTTCCGAAACTCTTCCTCATCACTTTGCATATAGCCCAACCGGGAAGAATTGTAATCTCCATTAAGTAAATGTAATATGATTGCGCTCCGATTGGGATTCTTTATTTTTGCTAAAGCAAGACGACTATTTCTTACTGCTGCCATTTGTTCTTCCGGATCCGGATTATCAATATACTCTATCCAGGCCCCATTTTTCTCCAACAACTGCAAAATTCTGTGTTTTGAGCTATTCATAAATATGTTCCCACTGGAAATTGCTTTATTCAAGAGGTTCCGCGCCTCCATTTCTGATATCTGCAGAATCCCTGAAACCGCCTCATATACAAATGTTTTTACTTCCAGCTTTTTATTTAACAGATACAGCAATTCATTTTTCTCATTTCCATAAACTGATATAACTGCAGCCATTCTGATATTCATTATTTTTCTCCTTTAATGCAGAAGGACACGCTTTGCAGCATGTCCTTCTCTATGTCTTATTTTATCTCTGTTCTTATTTTACGTTCTGCAAATCTCACAAAACCTTCCAGATTCATATCCTGGAACAAATCATCTTCTTCCTCATTGCCGCTCCAAGGTTGCTGACCTCCACCATTTTCTTCAAACACCTGGGCCACCAGATCATATGAAAAAATTGTTCTGCCAACAGGATCGCTTATATGACCACTGCCATCACAATACATGGTCCATTTCCATCCTTTCGGAAGCGTCAATGCATTCTGGATAACACACGGGATATCAAATTTTACTTTACAATTCATTTTTCATCTTCTCCTTGCGTTCTTTTTTCCATCTCATACCGATACAAAAACTCAGCCAGCATAGTGTTTCTTCTTCCGCTATCCACAGAATTCACAGCATATGTAACCATATCCTTCTGGCCAACCAGAACAACACCTTTTTTTGCTCTGGTTACTCCGGTATACAATAGATTTCTCTTTAGCATCCCCTTATTAGATTCCATTATCGGTATAATAACATACGCATATTCGGATCCCTGGCTCTTGTGTATCGTAACACTGTATCCCAATGTTACGGTTGCCATGTCTCCCTGCGAGTATGTTACTTTCTCACTGTTGCCATCAAACAAAATTTCTATTTTGTATAGCAGCTTATCATCTTCCTTATATGGAATGATTCCAGTGATTGTACCGACATCTCCATTATTGGCCTTGTCATTGTTTTGGGTTTCCATAATCCGATCACCCACATTAAAATCCTGGCCATTCGCATGTACTACCTTGTCTGACCGGATTCCAAGCCTTTTTTTAATGGACTTATTCATGCTTTCCGCACCGATAAGAGAATTTTTTCTTCGTGGAGTAAGCATTGCAACGTTCTCATATCCATGCAGCTTCACCATATTCAGGAATATATTTTCCATCAGAGATTCAGCCTGCTCGTCCGTAGCCGCTTCAACAAAAGAGAATTCCTTATTATAGATCAGAGCCGCATCCCCATTATTGATTTTATGAGCATTGGTACAAATAGCTGAATCTTCTCCTTGCCGATACACAGTATCCAATCGAATCGTCATTATGCAGCGACTCATAATGAGCTGCCTTAATACGTCTCCTGGCCCAACTGATGAAAGCTGATCTGCATCTCCAACCATAACAAAATGACTATTGGCAGTGAAATAACTCGTCAGTCTCCAAATTTTCAAGGCATCTACCATTGACATCTCATCACAAATCACTAAGCCATTCTGAAATGCATCTTTTATCTCATCAGCCTCATCATTATCCAGTGAATACAACATCTTATCAACTGTTACCGCTGCTTCGCCTGTGGCTTCTGCAGCTCTTCTGGCTGCTTTACCTGTTGGCGCTAATACAAATATATGTTTTTGCGGATTTGCATTGCGATAAGACTGTATAATTCCTTTCAGGACCGTAGTTTTCCCGGTACCAGGACCACCTGTTATAATCATGGCTCTCTTTACCAGGGCAAATCGAATCGCCCGGTCTTGCTGCACCGATAAGGAAATATTTACACTCCTCAAAAACTTGTTGACTGCATCGGAATATTTCTGTTTATCGTACTGAATAGGCGAATGATTCATTTCACATAGTTTCCTGGCTGTCTCTTTTTCCATTTTCGCATAAAGTTCCGGATATATACGATTGTTGCTCTCTACAACAAAGCTTCCAGCTCTACACAATTTCTGTACCTGTTCTGCTGTCTGCTCATATGTAACTTTTCGTGTTCCGGTATTCAAATACTTTAAAAGCTCCTGAAAGAAAAAGTCTTGTGGTAAAAATAAATGACCTTCCACACGATAATGTGAAAAAACATATTCTGCTACTGACTCTATTCTTTCTTTTGCTGTGCTGGAAAAATTCAATTTTTGAGCCACTGCATCGGCAATCGGGAAGCTGATATTTGCCTTCGTAACCAGAATATAAGGATTACTTTTTACACGTTCCAACGCTCTGTCTCCCAATGTCTGATAGATACGATATGCCATTTGCAGCGATATTTCCTCATTTCCGATCAGTTCATGTAATTCTTTCACAAATGCCGTCTTCTGATAAGAGGATTTTATCTTTTTCAGTTTTTCTACTCCAATTCCAGGGATAGATAAAAGCAGTTCCGGATTAGATTTCAGGATTTTGAAAATATCCGGGCCAAATTTTTCTTCTATTGCTATAGCCTGCTTATTTCCAATACCTTTTATTAAACCACTGGACAAATACGCAATTCGTCCATCTGCTCCTGTTGGCTCAACTGGCATAGCTGATTTCAGGTCGAATCCGATCATGCCATTCTTCCCGACACTCCAAGTTCCCTGCAGCTGAAATAATACTCCTTTCAGCAATTCTACTTTGTATCCTTTAACTGAAAAACTTATTTTTGATTTTCCTTTACCTTCCGGTTTCAAAGAATCCGGCAGATTCTCAATATCATCTGTTTTCCACTGTGATATTGAGTAATCGCCGGACATGTAATTTGTAAACCCGGAATAGTAAGCGTTAATGATGCTCATATTCCCGTATACATCCTTTCTCTCTTATAAGCTGTTCAATATCCGTCTGCAAATACTCGTCACGAATTACAAACAGCTCTTTCTCTGAAGCCAGTCTCAAATCTGTCTTCACTGTTTTTTTCTTTGCTCCACAAACATAAATTGCATCACATTCTGCAATTATCTGATTGCACATCTGACGGATCATCCGCTTTTCCCCTCTACTGGGATGAGGAAATAACCCGCCTATGTACTCCTGTGGAAAATAAAATTTGCTTTTCACTCCTTTGAGAGCCAGAAGAACACTTAAATTAACTGCTTTCATCTGGATCACAGATTTCGTATCTGCTGCTTTCATTTCCTCATCCGGAGCTGAAATGTAAATTTTTAATTTCACGTACCACAAGCTCCTTTCTGCAGCTGTGCCATTCTCTGCCTGTAAATAGCTCTGGTCTTAGCTGTAAACTTTTTCTTTCTGATTTTCATGCTTCGATTCTCATCCCCGGCCTGTTCTGACAGTTCCTCACATATCTGGGGATAATCTGCACGTAACTCACCAATTTTCACCTTCGTATATTCCGACATAAGCTCCGGATGTTTTTCCATCAGATTTTTGGCCGAAATTACGGTTTGCTTTCGCGCTTTATAAGCCACTTCATAGTAAGAATCATTTTCTCTGGCCGGGATCATTCCCACGGTTGCCTGCCCCATTGCCTCAACAAATGGGATTTCCAACCGCAGCTTGATTTCTTCCAGTTCCTTGATCCTTGCTTTTAGTTCAGCAATTTGCTCATCAACCGCTTCCATTTCCTCTACATCCACCGAATAATCCGGATGGAAAATAACACATGGAAGATTCGGATCCGCGAAACCAGAATACGCCCGCAAGTCTGCAAGCGTATTCTTCGGTTTCTTGGACAGTTCCAGCGGAGGCTTTTTCCTTGGTATAACGTAAGTATTCCAAAATCGCACATTACGTTCTATCAAATCAGCCTCTTCCTCCATATTCCTTTCGATCCGCACACAGGCATAATTCTTTTTCTCGTCAAAGCCCCACATGCAAGCAATATATGCTTCATCCAGATCCATGACGGCCAAATAGAACAATACCTGAAGCCGGTAGTATTCCGGGCATTTCCCCTTCTTCCAATACTCTTCAACTGCTGCATTTTCCGGAAATGTGGTTTTCAATTCCAATACTCCACGAATTGTCTTTTTATTTCCATATTTGTCCTGTGTTTCACGCTCATACATCCGATCAAGATTAACACGCATAAAAGAATAATCCGCATGATGATAAATTCCGGTATCGTTGATCACCTTAAAACCGGTTTTTCTTTGAAATACCTCCGCAACCAACGGCTCCAGAATATGACCTTTCTCTTTTGCATAATCATCCTCTTCTTTAAACACGTATTTTTTCATTCCGCAGCACTTGGCCCACAATCCATACATGCTATTCCATGGAGAGTACCCGTAAAGGACTGCCTGATCACTTCCTCCAATTCCGATTCGCGATTTTGCAAATTCCTCCTGTGTCATGCCGGCGCTGTCTCCAACCTTTACCGGTTTTTTACCAATCACTATTTCCCGCCTCCTTTAATTGTATCAAGGTTCGGAAAATCAGTACCTTTCCAGTTAATTTTCAACGCGCGTGCAACCATCGAGGTTGCTTTAGCTACTCCAGCTTCCACATCTGCACCTTTGGCTCTCGTCTCATTTGAGACATAGGAAATAATTTCGCACATCCCAATATACACATCCAGAGCAGACATCTTCTGATTAGCTTCCTGGGCCGGGAATACAGACATGATATTGAACATTTCCGCAGACATTTTTGTAGCTTTGGTATACTGCTTCAGCAAACCTACTTGAGCTGACATATTCATAAAACAATCCAGCGGATATGTAATCTCAATGTCTGCCAGGGTACGCAGATTCATTATTTTGCGTTCAAACTGGCCTTCTACTTCCAGCAGCGCCTTCTTGAATTTCTCCAAAGGGTTATCATTTCCACGATGCTTATTCGTGATCGGATCTCCCAGCGGGATCTTCAGCCCATTAGCATATACCTCCGGTGCAATCGTTACTGCCGCTTTTGCAGAATCTCCCATACTTATCTGCAGTGTTGGGAAAACTACTTCTGCCTTGAACAGTTCTTTTACATCATTGAACAGTTCCGCATTGTATGCCGAAAAATCAAATTTTGATACTACACCATCATGATTCATCGTTGCTTCCACAAATTTTGCATCTGGATACTGCAATGCTAACCATTCCTGTGCTGTAGCATAGGCTTCATACATATTAAAGGGATTGTACTCATCCGAATGGATGCTCAAGATTTTTCCACCTTCGTTACGGATATAGCATTTCTTCCCAATATCTGTAACAGAAAGTCCATCATTAAGATGCTGCGCCGTTTTTTCTTTCGACAGCCTCCGATATGCCTGACCTGTGATACCCGCTCGTCCCTGAACGCTGCTAATTCCCTGTTCACGCAAGCAATATGCCTGACCATCGGGAAGCGTAACATAGAATCCAGAGTTATGCATCGTATCCTCTACCGTTTCTGGTTCCATGGTTTCCTGGCTCCGATATTCTTCTGGAAGTTCTTCCCATGGTACAATCGCATGAATCTGAATATCTCGTAACGCGACATCTCTGATCCAGGTGCTGACATCCTCCAGTTCTTTGAGTCTGTCAAGTAATTCTCCCATGTTGTTAAAGGTTTCCTCATATGAGTCCTTCATAAATTTTGTGCTCATTGGCACTCCTTTCCGGCCGTAGCCTAAATAATATTTAGACTCGTATTTTCCTAAACGCAAAAAAGGATCAATATACGCATCTGCATATTGATCCTGTAATTATTTCGCTGTTTAATTTTTTAATACTAAGTCTATGGTTCTATTATATCGTCCAGGCAAATTTTGTCAAGTATCCTGCCCGCCAAATAGTTCAACTGAATACACTTGCAATTACTGTAATTCAATTTTCTTCTGAACAGAGGTGCTTTTCCAAGGCATTACTCATTTTAAATTTGAGGTGAACATGCGGCTTACCTCTCGTCGGCTCCTGCAGATCCAGACCTATTTTCTTCGTTCTGCCTTTATAATACCTCATCTCGAAAGTTCCAAATCCAGAAAAAATAACTTTTTTCCCCCCTTTTACTGCATCCAGTAAAATTTCTTCCTGTACTTTCAAAACCTGCTCAACTTCTTTTTTAGACATTCCGAGCCTGTTTTGCATTATCTTAGTATAATCTGATTTTAATAACTTTCCCATACATTCACCATAATTTTCACTCATTTTTGCTTTCCTATTTTACCATTGCGGATCAAACGTAGAAATGTCCACAAACAGATTATTTGCGTTGGTAGTATCCATATCAACAATTTTCCACGTATCATCCATGTACCTTAAATGCAGTGTCGTTACTTTTCTGCACTCCCCCAATGTCGTATTCACTGACGCATTTACTTTTACGATCACGCCGTCATTTTCTGCAAGCCTACAATTATATTCGACCGGAAGTGTTCCCGAAGCTTCCTTATTATAATATAAATTGCAGTCCGTCACTGTCTGCAGCTTCTCGTAGATCGCATCGTAGTTCCGGTTACTCTGCGAACATGTCTCCAGAATGTTACCCGATAAGAGGTATTTTCCAAGTTCTGCATCACTGGCCTGTGCCTGTAAAAGCGTATAAATATTTTTCAAGCTATTATTGGCCTGATCCAAAATCTCATTGACGGTTTCATCCGGAATGATTGCAAGGACCGTATGATACGGTTCTGCAGAGGAAGATGTCGAAGACTCCTGTTCCACATATTCTGTTTCAAAAGTCCCCAGCTCTGATGCAATAAGAAAATGCGGTGTACAATTTAAAAATCTTGGGAATTCAAACTTATACCATGTAGTAGACCATTTTTCCTCTGAAAGATACGGCTGCTCTATTGTCGTAACCAAATACTGTTCCAGATCCTCATCTTCCTCCACATTTGCACTATATTCATAGAGATTCTTGGACGGGGACTCTAATTCATAATTTTCTATAATCCCAGAATCCGGAACAAACCGCATCACTTCGTCTTCCGGTTGATACACAAACCTGCAGCGTACCGTATTATCCCCTGTAAAAAAAATATAGTACGCATGTTCATCATACGTGACTGACTTGTAATTAACTGTCTCTTCCCGTTCCTCCTGCCGGTCCAGTATACCTATCTCTGACAAATCATAAGCAAAAAGAGGCTGAATCCCTGTGATTTTCAACCATTGATTATAAGTCTCTGTATCAAAGGCATCCGGCACATCCATAATCTTACATGCCTCAATCGTATTACCCGCTTTCAGATACTGAAACAAATCCCTTAAAACTGCCTCTTCCTCTGTCAGCTGATGCGAGGACATACAGCGGTATCCCTGTTTTTCCTCTTGCTTCTGTTCGTAGTAAATTGTTTTTTCCTCTGCAGTCATATCTTTGACCACCAGCCATTGCCGAATTCCTCTTGCCGAGAGAAACAGGACCAATGCTACACCGCATATAACGAGCAACCGTTTATGCTTTTCCTTCAACTTAAATCTGAAATTCACTTCTCTTTTGTCTCCTTTTCTTTATTCCGGAACACATTCTGTAATTCTGGTTCGCCTACATTATATAGGGTGTCTTCCCTACTTGCAAGCAACGCAATTTTTCTTTGCCTTTTGTACCAAAACGAATGTATACCATAATAGTATCAAAACTTATTGACTTTTTTCTTTTTCCGATATAAAATATTAGTATCAAAACGAACGAACATTCATTTTAATATTAGAAAAGAGGATTTTATGAAGACTTTTGGCTATTGCCGAATATCCAGACCTACTCAGAATATTGAACGTCAGGAAAGAAACATACTGGCCCGTTATCCGGATGCGATCATTGTGCGTGAAATATTTACCGGTACCATGTTCCAGGGCCGGAAGGAACTTGATAAAATTATACGCCTTGCAGAACCCGGCGATAGAATCGTCTTTGATTCCGTCTCACGAATGGCCCGCTGCGCCGACGAGGGTTGTGAAGAATATGAAAAACTATTCAAGAAAGGACTTGTACTTGAATTCTTGAATGAACCGCATGTAAATACCGCTGTATACAAGCAAGCACTGCAGCAGCGAATCAATATATATTTCACCACAGGTAATCCGGCTGCAGATAAATTTGCCAAGACCATGATCGACGCTATGAACGAGTTAATGATGGATTTGGCCAAAGAACAAATTCGCATTGCCTTTGAGCAGGCTGAAAAAGAAGTCAGCGATTTACATACGCGAACCCGCCAGGGAATCGAAACCGCCCGCCTCAACGGTAAGCAAATTGGCGGTGTTCCAGGACGGAAACTTACTACAAAAAAAAGCATCGAGAAAAAAACTGAAATTCTCAAACACTCCATTGATTTCGGTGGAACTCTACATGATAACGATTGCATGAAATTAACCGGTATCGCCAGGAATACATTTTACAAATACAAACGAGAACTCAGGGAATCCCTTCTCTCTGGTGAAACAGACTATCCCACATGATTTTTACATGAAAAAGGCCGTGTTACATCCACGACCTTTTTCATTTCCCATTACAACATTTCAAACAAATTGAGCTGCACCGGACGTTCCCGTTCAGCTCTTATCCGTTTTTCATACTCTGCTTCCAGTTCCCGGATTCGCTCTGCAGATAGAATCTTTTCAATTTTCTTCTGCATTTCTCTCGTTTGAGACGCATAGCCACTCTTTAGGATTAGCCTTTCAAAGTGTTCTTGCTTCTTTTTTTGCGCCACTCGCCGAGCCTCTTTCTTTTGTTTTTGCTTCCATTGTTCGTTTTCCTCATAGAAAGATATTTTTATTCCTTGTTTCAGATTTTCCAGATCCTCCAGTAAATCCCTGCTGGCACGACATTCAGAGCGGATATTCAATATATCAATTTCAAATTTTTCATGATGAAATTCCGCATAGAATAACTGACTATGGTATTTCAGGCGAATACTCGCTTCCAACTCTGCCTTACACAGCTTTTCATAGCTTCTGCAAATATCCAGGCTGACCGGTCTTTGAAATACTCTTCTGCCTTTTTCAATATGAGAATCTACCTGTCCTTCAAACAGAGTTCCATTCAAATCTGTCCGCAAATAAGTAGTCTTCAGATCATAAAAGACATTTCCTCTTTTTTTATCCAGTTCTTTTCCTAAAATTGGACAGTAGCCACGGCAGTTATTTTGAGCGCATATTTGAGGACGATACCGCATTGTCCATGCCCGCTGTTCCGGATCGTAATACATATGATGCTCGCAAGCTCTTCCCTTCCTGGCCTCTATGAATTCACGCTTGTCTTCGCTTATTCTTTTTTCTTCCAGTTCTTCCACTTGTTCGAGACTATTTTCATATTGATACGGTTCATCTACCTGATGTACATTACACCAGGTCTTTATCACACCGGTACATGGTAAAGATTCGTGTTTATCCTCACATACTGCTATTCGATATGGACATTGTACAGTTGCCATATCATTTTCGAAGGTCCACTCAATTCCTTCCAGTTCCAGACTTGACATGCAACTTTCACCTCTGCATTGCAATCCGCAAGGTGTCCGAAAGGTCATCTTTCTAATATGAGAACGTACATATACAAATCCACCATCTAAATTACTCAATGGATTATCCTTGTCCGGGCAGGTACTTCCTACCATAACATAATCTGGATGACACTCTGCTGAATATCCTTCGGCCAGCAATTCTTTTGTCAACTTATTATATTCTCTCATATCAGCCTCACAGTCCCTGGCATGGCCGCTCATCCAGGTATTTATCCATATAATTTCTGAATGTGTCCTGATCCATATCATATATTTTGCAGAAACAGCTTTCGCAAGTATCATACACTTTAAAGATATTGGTCAAGCGCACATCCCAGGTATTCATCTGAACGCCGCATTTATAGCAATAACGCCCTTTTACTTTTTTACTCATACTTGGTTCCACCTTTTGTAAAATAAAGCAAGGAGAGCCGTTTCCAGCTCTCCTCGATCAAATCTTATTTTTCTAAAAATGTGAGGTACACATTGTAATCATTGGATCTGGTAATCAATCTGATCCATATGTTGAAATGCTCTGTATCTGAAAAAAGATTATATTCTGTTGGATCCGTCGTAGCAGCTGCATAATTGCGGCAAAACTCGCTCAATGAATCCAGATCATAGAATTCTCTTCTTTCAAAAAATGCATCCACAAATGAGTCTATCTCTTCGCCCAAGCTCCGATCAGACAATTCTTGTACCGAAAACCAGGTTCTCCACCATTGCCCCTTGTAATATGCTCGACAATATGAAATCTCCTTTTTCGGGTACCTTCCATCTTTGTCTTTGAGGTCATCCAGAAATTCACACACTCGGATCAATGTTGCCTCTGGGCCTCCGCTCTTACTGTTTTCTTCATTATAAATATGAATTTTTTCTATTTTCATAGCTGTTTCTCCTCTCCATAAGAGATTTTCTCTCACCTGCATTATTTTCACCCGATATTTTCTGCATCTGGTAAAAATTCCGGGAAATCGTAAATGTTCATCTGGCCTTCCAACTCCCATGTTGTAGTCGGTATACCACAATCATTCAGCGCCTGCATATAGGTCACGCCATTGTTAGTAATCTGCAATGTTCTCTCACACATGGTCCGATGCCGTTCATTATCAGATGCCCGCAATCGCTGTATTCTATTCGGCTCAGACTCTAAGTGGCATCCAAAACCGCATACAACGCAACCTGTTCTCTGTTCTCCAGTCAAAACATAAACTCCTTGCTTATTCTTGATACAGCAACCGTAAACGCTGCAAATAGGTATTTCTTTTTCTACTTTGTAGCGCAGAATATCTTGTTTTGTCCAAAAACCGATTGGCTGGCTCTTAATGGTTGATCCATCATATACATTACATCCCGTATGATTGTATTGGTTTTCCCGCCTGAAGCTTTCATCCTGTGTAATTCCCATGAATGGATATCGGCCGGTTTCTTTTACATATTTCTTAAATGGCTTTTTCTTTAAGATTTCACAGCACACATCCGAAATATCCTCTGGTATTCGTGTGGTATCAGCCAGGTACTGCCATTTTTTTGACAGCATTCCGAATTTTCCACGCTCATCACCATTCAAAAGATAATTCCGGTATCTTTCACCTAATTTCCCATGCCGCAATTTCTTAATCTTCCCTGCCGTCTCTTTGCTGATAATCGGAAATCCTTTATTTTCACATACCCAACGAAAACTGTGTTCCGGATGCAATTTAACAAGTTCCAACTCCAACTGTGGGAACTTTTCTTTCAGCCACTCTATGTAATATGTAACGAACTCTCTGATCTCTGGAAATTCCATGCCTGTATCACAAAATACCAACGGTATCTTTCCTGGCAAGCCATATTTCACATATGCCTCACATATCAGATACCCAAGTACCGTGCTATCAAGCCCTCCTGAAAAAGATAAATAAATCTTTCCATCCCAGTATCTATGCCATTCATATATTCTGTACATGCTGAAATTGGGTTTCAATTCATACGGTTGATATTTCATGCTTTCGAAATTATCTTTTGGAAACTTAAATGTTTCCGATAATAGATATGCCATACGTTCACCACCATTCTATGCCAGCTTTATGCTATCATCCCAGTTATCTTTAGCTGCAAGAAATGCATTGACAACATCTTCTGCTGACATCTGAATTTCTGCTGGAAGTGACGTAACTGAAAAATTCTCTACCGACAATTCAAACCAACAATGATCATCTTCAGTAAGTTTATCAAAACGTATCTCCGGGAATCCTACTTGCTTTGGGATAAAATACTCTCCATCAGACAAGCAATCCTGAATACTTTCCTTTTGAGCTTCATCAAAAGTGCCTGATACTATTACCTGATTTATTTTCTTATAATTTGAAGCATCTCGATATAAATACTCAATTTTTGTATTCATTTGTTTCTCCTTTTTACCTAAATGGATTTGCCAGCGTAACCTCTCTGGTATCGCCATAGAGGTATACTTCGTTCGATAATTGTTCTCCCAGCGGAACATGCTCCATGTTTATTTCATGCACCATTTTTTCTACCTCTTCCGTCTTTTGCCCTGTCATTTTCAAAGCTTCCACAGAAACTGCAATTATCTCATGTCTGGATGACGGTAGCAGCAACAGCTCTGAATCTGCAAGCTTGACTACTTCATCAAGAACCTCCGGATAAAGCAACACTGTGGCTCCATTTATGTGTACGATATTGGATAGTATCCACATACCGTCTATTGGCCCCATATCTTCCTGCGTCAAACTCACCATTCCTGATGGATAAATTGCACCCAATATCCTCTCTGTAAATTCTCGCATAGATTCAATCTCAATAGGGAAAAGCCTTTTCGTATTTTTCAGGGCATTCTCATAAAGATCTGTTTCGCTCATGGAATACTGTTTCGCCAATTCGTTTGTGACCAGAATTCCACTTTGTCCATTACTTCCCACATCGTATATCCATCTGTAAACGACAGACAAATCATTAAATTTTCTGTATGGCACCCTTTTTAGCAGTTCCTCATTCATCTCTGTATTCACCAGTTCAACTACTACATTCCGTCGGAACAGTTCTGCATTTAAGGACGCATTATACATAAAGTCCTGTACCTCTGTTTCTTTCTGCGGCATTGAGGACTCTATTCTGGTTATGATCTTTGCTGCCCCACGCATTATCCATTCAAAATCATTTTTCTTCGCATAAGCATCATAAAAATCATTGATATAAATCGTGGGACAAGTCTTTGCTCCAGGAATTTTAATCTTAACCCATCCAGTTTTTGATTTATCTTCTGTATACTCACCACAAAAATATCAAATTCGCTGTACTTCGCAGGTAAATATTCCTTGATGCTGTTTATCATCTTTCCCTTGAATTCTTCATAAGTCATCATACTCATTTCCTCCATTTCTTTTATGCATTTACAATTTCCCAGGTAGTATCATTCTGTCTGAAGCATGGATACCGTTGTAATGTCTGCCGAATTTTTTCTTTCCAAAACCGGTTGCTATCGCACCGCTTATACCCTTCGATCTCATCGTAAATCATTTTCAATTCTGCCGGCGCTCCTATCTTTCCCAACGCTGCAGCCACTACATCTTTCCATGTTGCCGAAGCCGAATTACGAATATCCAGCTTTTCCGTTTTTACCATCTGGTAGTCCAGAATATACGGAAAATCTTTTCTCAGAATCAAAAGATACTCATGTACCGTCCGGATGAAAGAGGCTTTCGCATAATGGGTCTGATCTGACACACAGTTATGTTGTGTTTTCACAATCACCTGCTCTACGGTCCCAGGTTTGCAGATTTCAAGCAGCATCGAAAAAAGTTTACCTCTTGTTTTGATGTCACCCATCAAGATTCCCATATGGCCACCCTTTTGTAGAGCTGCAAACTGCTTCATAACAGTCCTGTTCAACTGTTTTACAAATTCATCCCATGATTTTATCTGGGACAGATCCGAAAGCCGCGGATCATATCCGTACCTATCTCTTACTTCCCTCCAGTCATACTCTGTATTGGAATAAATGATCTTTCCATTCATGTTCCAATAGGGGGGATGGTAAAAGATATTCTCCGGAACATCCGGGATATCTGCGTTCAGGAGATCAAATCCCAAACGCAAATCGGTCCAATACCCATTTACGTGTTTACGGTTGCATACATCTACGGTTGTTCCACTGCCAATAGCATAATCCGAGAGATATTTCATATCGTACTGCTCGATAAATTTCTCAATAATGCCAGGGCAGCAATTCCCCCGATAAGTTGCATCACCTCCACTGCCTCGTATTGGGCTGGAAAATATAGTGCTTTCAAAGCCTTTACCCATCTTTTTCCTCTCCTTTCTGTTTTAGGGTAAAAAATAAGACCCTGTCACCAGAAAACGCACAAAAAAAGACGGCATATGCTTATTTGCATAGTCCGTCCTGTGTTTATTTCGCAATTTTTTTAGTGATTAAAAGTCTATACTCTCATATTATCACAATTATGAAATTTGTCAATTTTTTTAGGCATCATACAATGATGATGCCTAAAATACAAGTTAATGTCATGTCCTTTCTTCATGTATTCTTCTGTTTCTCTGGATGACAGCACAGCGGAATGCTTTCTGCATCGCTGGAGAAAGCTCTTCACAATCCTTATCAAATGTAATTGGATGCTTTTTCGCTTCCTTGATTGCTCTGATTTGCTCTTTCGTAGGTTTCTGGCCTTTTTTAACAATATATGTTTTCACCATAGCCTCTCCTATCCTGCTCTCCGCTTGTAATTTACTTCCAAAACCGTTTTACATATCTTGTGGCATCCTCCGGAGATAGGGAAAACTTTTCTTTGATCCTCATAGATGTGGAGTCTAAGGTTTTTCCATCTTCCTGGCAGATCTCAACCGTTGCTCGGATACCTTCTGCAATTCCTTTTTCCATACCACGTTTTTCGCCAACAGCAATGCCAGCTTCCTTTATTCCCTGACTCAAATTGCACATAAACTCATGCCTCGCTTATGCTTTACTTCCAAAATTTTTTTACATATCTTATGGCATCCTCCGGTGACATTGAAAACTTTTCTTTAATCCGCACAGAAGTAGAATCTAAAGATCTTCCATCTTCCTGGCACATTTCAACCATTGCACGAATACCTGTTTCCATACCACGTTTTTCGCCAACAACAATGCCTTTTTCCATGCCTTTTCTTACATTTTCTTCGTCTCTCATCAACAATGTCATAAACTCACGCCTCCATTCTTTATTTCGCTTTGCCTGCTGTACTTCCTCATCCAGCCGTTTTACCGCCGAGGTCTTAGGCTCTTTTCCTGCGACATATTCCAAAAAGTCTGTAAGTTCTTCACTCATCCCGTCCGTTTGACCTGTTGCATTCAAGAAGATCTTATAGGTATCGTCTCCCAGTTCCAAATCTGGTTCTTCCTGGCAACGTTCCGTAAATGTGTACACACATCTGTCTCTTCCAAATGGATCAAACGTACAGATAAATATAATATAGCTTCTTTTTAAATCTTTGTAAAAAGTTCCCTTATCTGTCATTCCTACATCAATCGCACCTTGATAGTACCTGCTTCGCTTCGGAAGCTCCGGTCCATCTGTTGTCTGCATTTCGATGTCATATACACTATTCTTTCCATCCTGTACATATACATCCAAACGCACACTTTTCGCATCCACACCAACATCTATACTTTTCTGTGGCTCCGGATACTCTACACGATCTATTTTTATCCCCAGAATGATTTCCAGAAGCTCCTTACATAATTTTGCATTCTGCATAACCTTTCCAAAAATAAAATCATTGCTGATACTTAATTCTTCCCAATTTATTTCCATGTTTACCACTTCCTTTTTCTTTAGTATACCTATTTTGCAGGTAAAACTCAATGTTTTTTTCTGTTTTACTTGAGGTATAAATTTATACTGCCAACTCATATCCTCTATGGCAAAATCCGGTTTGCTCTGAAATATAGTCGGAAATTGACTCCTCATCAGACATTCCATCTGGAAGTTCTATTTCTTCCGGAAGAAACGCCAACGCTTCGTTATCTCCATCTGTATCCCACTCAATTCTAACCGCTTTCATATAAGATGTTCCTCCTTAATATCCCAGCTCATGTAATTCTTCTTCCGTATCTGCAGATGCAACAACACCAATATACATGATCTTAGTTTTACAAGCGTTAAGTTCTGCAGCCAGCGATGAGAAAAGTTCCGACAGCTCTTCCTTTCCCGCTTCTGTAAGCAGGTGATGTGTTACTGTCAGCTGTGTTTCATCCCGTTCTCCTTTGCGATTGATAAATGCAATATCTACGCAGGCGACTCTTTTCAGAGTGGATGCATCCCCTTCTACTCTCCCAGCTTTCATATACTCTTTAATTGTCATACCCGTTTTCCTCCTATGAAAAGGTTGCAATCTGATATTCTTCACGGGTAAGATAAATTCTCATTTGAGTATCTACCGTTTCCAATATTACCATCTTGTTATCCTCATGAATTATTCTGCATTTTTCACCGTCGCAGGCCAGATACAAATTATCTACGGGTTTTCTCAAATCGTAATATTCTGTATCCCCTTCCTGTCTATGCTCAATATGCCCTCCATAAAATAACTCAGCACCTTTTTCTTCATACAACTCTTTGAGGCTAATACACACTGTTCTCATATTCTGCTTCCTTTCCATTTTTCCAGCCGGCAATTACCGGCTGGAAAGCATATTCTGACGCTATAAGCAGGACTACACCTTCCCATTTTCCTTATATCTGGATAATGGTTCGATCCACACTTTTTTCCCACTCTTATACGTTCTAAAATGTCCTTTTACCTGAACAACATACTCTGGCTTGTGGTACCTTCTCTTATCCTGAACAACATTTCCCTCACGTTCCGGGAAATCCATCAGTAAATAGGTCCTTCCGCTCAGAGCTGCTGGTTTACCTGACAATTTTTCTTGAGCTTCACCATATTTTCCAAGTGATTGCCCTTTCACTTCTATTACTGCATTATAGTGAATGGAAAATTTCATCAAGGCATGGTATTTGACAGATTCTATTACATCTGTATTCTCCCTGACCATGACATCAATCATTTTTTTCCGCTGCACATGATTCATGTTGGCTGGAAACCTGTGATTTGATATAGTTCCTGTTGCCGGATCGTAATCCCACATCAAAACTTTTTTCCCGCTTTTTATCTGCAGACACAGCTCAATCAACCCATACTGCTTTGCTTCAAAGCTAATGATTTCTCCCGGTAATATAATACTGCCAGACTGAAATGGTATCACAAATTTCTCTGCATCCAACGTCTGTTTATTATCCTGGTACCATTTGATGATTTTTCCCACTTGATCATTATTTTTCACTATGATTCTTACTGCCTTTTCTGCATTCAACGCTATTCCTCCATCAACATATTTTTTTCCTTAAATGAGAAATAATCGGGATTTCCTAAGATGATATGATCTAAAAAATTGATACCCAAGACAGAAGCTCCGTTTTGAAGTGTTCTTGTAAAATCCAGATCTGCAATAGATGGATTCGGATTTCCGGAAGGATGGTTATGGACAATAATAAAATTTACTGCACCACTCAGCAACACCCTTTTCAACACATCCGCAATTCTTACCTGTGCGTAATCTACGCTTCCATGGGAGATTTCAAAAAAGCCTGTAGGATTATCCTTGAGGCAGGTAATCAAATATAAGAATTCTTCTGCTTTTCGGTTCAGCCCAAAAACCTCATTCATGACCCGCACTATTTTCTTTGGTGAATCCAGAGCACTTTCTTTCCCATAAATAATACATTTTTCTTGGACCAATTTCAGTCTCATATTGTTATCAAATTCTGTTCCATATGTAATAATTCTCATCTAACGCTCCTTATATACAATTAAATAGCAAGCGTCATCTGACCGCTTGCTTCTTCGACAAACTGTTTCATATCTAACGGATTCATGCTGATCTGCTGGGTTGCTTCTTCTGTACCTTCAAAAAAGCCTCTAAACTTTTCCCATTTCAGATACAGCATCGGTGTAAACCACACATCATTATCCGGATGAAATCCGGGCTTGGCCAGGCTGTCTCCTCTTATGACTGCAGCATTGCATCCGAGCAATGATAACTGAACGTAGCACATTAACATAGCTGTTTCATCTATATCTTGAGCCACAAACAGTACCTTATCCTGATAATTTATCTTGTGTTTCCTTGCTGTATTTGCAAATGCAATCAACATAGCACCTGCTCCGCAGGCTGGATCGCTTACCGTTATATATTTTTTACCCGTTTTCGCATCAAGCATCTCATCCCCTGCATAATTTATTTCCGACATAAATTCGCAGATATGATACGGTGTAAAAAACTGCCCTTTCTGCTCCTGCTCCAGACCAATTCGGTGATACAGTTTTCCCAGGAAATCCTGTTCCGGATTATCGTCCAGTGCTGCTGCAGTCACCGCAAACAGATTTGGCATCATTTCCTGATACTCTTTTTCATATTTGCCAATCGTCTGCAGATAACGTTCTTCCCGCTGCTGCCATTCTGCAGTTTTCACCGTATTCGCCATAGATGCGGCCGAAAGATATAAAAAGTCTTTCCATACTTCCCATTTAGAATATTTCTGATTGAACTTATTATAGATACTCAGGAATTCTTTCTCATAATCTATCTTTTCCATGCTTGTTCTCCTATATTTCAAAATATTCTATGGTTTCGCCTGGTTCCCATGGTAGTTCCGCTGCATCCAGGATTTTTTTCATGTCCTCGCAGCTCCAGGATATCCACCTACCTTCTTCCCAGGCATTTTCCGGACTTCCAATGCAGCCACCTAAGTCACCATCTTTAAGTTGTTTTTTCTCCTCATGTGAGAAATCTGTAAAAGCTTGATTTAACCTTTTACGTGCGTTTACCGAAAGTTCCACGCCCATTCTCTCCTGCTGCATCCGCGCCTGCAGGAACATCCAGCTCTCACGAGGCACCCAAATGGTCATGCTTGTCCTTTTAACCGGTTTGTCTAATAAAATACTCATCGTTTTTTCCTCCTTTAAATTCAGCATTCTCAGCCACTACGTTTACTTTCTACCCACCTTTCTTTTGCAAATAAATAGACTCAGCAAAAGACGGGACACAAAAAAGGACGCATATTACCGTAATGGTAAAATACGTCCTTAAATTATTTCGCTAATCCATGAGGATTTTCCTCAATCGTTTTTTACTAAGTCTATGTAATATAGGATACCGGATACACCATAATTTGTCAATACTGGCTTTACTCGCCCAGTTCTTGTATCCTGGCTTCTCCAGCTCCGCCTATGCCCCTCCAGGACAAGCATAGCAGGGGCATATTCTGTAAATAAACTACACTGTGAACATATTCCCGCTATGATTAAAGAAACGATTTCTGGAGCGTACAGAGCCTCACACGGAGTTTTAACTTTTTCCCGTTGCCTTAAAGCCTGATTGTGCAATCATCCAAATAGTTATATTCATTACTATTCTCTAATGTGTCGGCCTCTCCTGATTTTATATTTTACTCGTTCGGACCATGTAAATTCTATCAATCCCTTTTTGTTCCTTTACTTAGAATACTCTTTCTTTTCCTATTCTTTCCCTGGCCTGCTGGCCCAAATGTAGTTCATTATAGAGAATTGTGAAAATACGGTTGCAAGAATTATTTTAAGCCTTCCCCTGTTATCCAGTTCTCAAGCTCAGCCATCACCTGGAATCAGAAACAAAGAAGCTTTATGACCTGAAAATGGTCGGCACCTCCTCCATGCTGCGGCACATAGGAGAATAGTAATGAATAAAAATATTTACCTGCTTTCTTCCATGTTATTTTGGATTCGTGCATACAGTTCTTCCGTCTTCTCTGTATGCCGCTTGCCATGCCTCCAGTAGAAAAGATGTGCAAATTCATGAGCTATCACATGCTCCAGCGTCTCAAATGTCACATTCCAGGCATTATGGAAGACTGACTCATAACATTCATGAATAAAATAGGTGTCTATCGTAATATATGTTTGATCTTCCGCTTTCCATATGATTCCGTATGCTTCTTTACTCTTTCCCTTCAATCGAGAATGATTCATTGAATAAATGGGAATATCTTCTTCCAGCTCTACTGCCTCTGTACATTGTCTGCAGATCGTTTCAAACCAGCTCATTTCACTTTCTGTCAAAGTGGCCGGATTATCATATAAATCTTCATATGCTGTTTCCATCTTCATAATTGTTCCTCATTTAAGCAGCAGCCGTATCTCGAAGCTTTGAGACACGGCTGCTTATTTCTCTATTCAGTGATAATCCCTGTCGTATACACCAACGTATAATCTTCCAGCGCTTTTCCAATAACTTCCTCTACGTTCCTCTGTAAATCATCTACTCCTTCTTCATTGAGTAGCTCTGCTTCAAGTAATTCTTTAAATATTTTTGCGTACACTTCCTGTTTTGACATCTTATTTCCTCCTCACATTTTCCGCTCTTCTTCATAAGAGCAGGTGATATTCCATAATGTCCCCGATCTTTCAACTCGCATTCTTTTCAGAATGAGTTTTCCATTTCAACCGACGTATTTCAACTCGCGCCCTCATATAAAGTGAGCTATCCTTTCTGGCGCTTTTTACTTGTTTTCAAGTTGGAGAATTGCCCATCGTAACGCAGCTACCGTCTCCGTATCATGTTCACTCTCCGCACGCTCCAAAAGCCTATATAGGCACTCTATTTTCTTTTTTTCCATATTATCATCACCCTTTAAAATTTATAGTACAATGCCTTTCTTCCAAAAGTGCCGCACCCTTTCAGATAATCATCCACAATCTGCCGGATGAAGCAGATTATGATATAGACCTTTCAAACGACACCAGATTTTCAACTTGCGCTCCATAGAACGAATTACTGATTTTTGACAACGGCTACTGAAATATCTTCTTTCAACTCGCACTCTTTACAGAGTGAATCTTCAATGTTTGATTCAAACGGTAGATGAAATACCTTTTCAACTCGCACCCATTACAGGATGAATCCATCACCATAGGTCTTACTAAAAATATGACCGTATCCTTTCAACTCGCACTTACTACAAAGTGAATCCTGCCTGGGATATCCTGACAAAATTCCGCTAGATTTCTCAACTCGTGGCCTCTACAGGTGAAGCCAAATTTACCTTATACCCATAATACTCGTAGATGTCATTTCAACTCGCACCCGCTACGGAGTGTATCAAGAACATATCCAGGTTACCAGCCAAACACACCTTCTTTCAACTCGCGCTCACTACGGAGTGTATCGAACTTTTGGCAACACACTTTGCAAATCTTGGGCTTTTCAACTCGCACTCACTACGGAGTGTATCGAATTTGGCCGAGATTTTCGAAACGCACTGCGATCTTTCAACTCGCACTCACTACGGAGTGTATCTCCCATCCATCTGTGGAATCGTTGGATTAGCTATCTTTCAACTCGCACTCACTACGGAGCGTATCCTTCTGTTTCTGTAGTGTCATTGCACCCAGCTCCTTTCAACTCGCACTCACTACGGAGTGTATCCTGCTGTATCCGCGTATGAAAGAATGGTTGGAAATTTTCAACTCGCACTCACTACGGAGTGTATCACAATATTCTTACATTTAAGTTCCTTGACAAGTATTTTTCAACTCGCACTCACTACGGAGTGTATCAGCAAAATGGCTTAATATTATGCTTCAAAATATGCCATTTCTTTTGCATAATTAACAATTTATTCCAAATCAATTTTGCAAATTATACTATCCTACTTAGATATATCGGTGCGAATACCCTGCGTTTCTCATGTTTGCTTCATATTCGCACCAAATTTTCTCTTAAATAATCTCTGGCGCTACAATTCCTTTGATTTCTTTCAGTTCAATTTCGTAATCTTCAAATTTTTCCGGAATTGTAACTTTCGGCGTAATCATCACCGAACGGAATATCTCAGCCGGCGTCGCTTCAGGAGTTCTGGAAGTATGCTCCCACCAATACATTTTTCTCACTTCCATGCTTCCCGCTGGATGCGCTGCAGAGCTATCGCCCTCAAACAAAGTTCTCAATGCCGTTTTCAATATGCCTGCATCTTCTTTTGTAAAACCTGTTTTATCAGCCAATTCAGCACTCACACTTCCTTTAACAACATACAAACCAAACGGCACCAAATATTTGACTCCCATAGTATCTGATGATCTTCCATTTTTATCTTCTGAATTTACGGACTTTGTGATCTGCAGTGTTTCAACTTCTATTGGAGATACACTTAACGCCTGCTGGATAGATACCGGTCCGCGTACTCCAACCGACATCTCCGTTCCCTTAAATGCAAACACCTGGCCAAAAGCCCTAACATCCAGCCATTCCTCACATGCTATTTTGGCGCACTCTTTTCCATCTGTTTCTTTACCTTTCATTGCGTTTTTCAGCCGTTCACAGCTGTCCACTCTGGCCTTGAGACTCCTACACCCATCATCTGAACGTTCATCCATCTGAACAAAAATTTTGTATCCCAAATCCTGAAAACGGTTTCTAATCTTTCTTTTCAGGCACACATCACTGATTTCACCCAGTCCATTTGTTCTCATTCTTGGTCGATTTTCTTCCAGCGGATCTCCGTTTGGATTAGCACTCTCTACTGTCACCAACAGTTCAAAATCGATTCGTCCCTCTACTTTACTCATGTTCCTCTTCTCCTTTGTTCTTTAATGTATAGCGCTGAAGCTCTGTGGCCTCGTTATAAAATCCCATAAGATACATACCATCCAACCGTTCCTGCGACTCATAATCTCCCGGTCTAAACAAACTCATTATTTCAGCAATCTGTCTCTGATAATATAACGCCTCTGTTTTTTTTAATTTTTTCTGGCAGTATCTTACTTTCTGTTCTATGATCATCCATGTTCTGAAAGGATGTATGGAAAAAGCTGTCATATATTTTTTCGCATTTGTCTCTCTGCTTTCTCCTTGCTTAAATGAGCGATACTCCATCCGATCCGCAATCGCAAGCAGCCGCCCGTATAGATAATTGCGATCTGTACAGTCTTTTCTTAATTCCACTCCGCATTCCTCCCTGTTTTTTTCGATCCATTTCTTTTTTATGCAGGCACAGGCAAAACTCAGTATCTGTTCCCAGTTGTACCACTTTGAATAAGATTGCGGTCTGGATGCCAGATGTACAGCCCGATTCACGATATCTTCCGGAAGTGGATCACCGAACAGGATGCATCCTATCAATCGTTCCGTTATACGCTGTTCCATTGACACATTTTTCCCCTTCAGCGTAAGCCGTCCACTTTTATCTTTGTCTTCTCCATAAAGGATTCTCGCAATATTTTTCAAATTATAGGAACCGTAGAAATAGTTACCTTCATATCCCCGTTGAAGCCAGGATATATCTCTGTGCCATTCTTCAATCCGCTTTAGATAGTCTCCTGTATAAATTGTATGGTTTTCTACAATAGCCAATCGGCCAGGCGTAGCAGCCTTAAATGCTAAAAAATGCATTTTCTCATTTGGGGATAATAATTTTCCATATCCCTGCATAGCCTTTGTAAACTGTTCCGCATCACGTTGTACAATTTCATATTCCTGCAGCTCTGAAACCTCTTCTCCCGGCTCTGCTACTAAGTTACTATATTGTTTCATGATATCTTCTGAACCGGCCGCAAACGATGGAATAACATCTCCTTCCCCGCCTATATAAAATACTGTACACAGATCTCCGAAGGTTGTTCCCTGTTTTCGAATGACCCACTTCAAAGCGTTGTAGGCCATCTGCAGTTCCTCATATCCCAGATGTAAGCTGCTGTTTGCATCCGGGAATAACCCCTCAAATAAAAAATGATTCTTCTTGGCCTGATCATTAAAAGAAATCAATTTTCCACTGTCCGCATCATTTCTGATTTTTTTAGGGTTATTATAAGTGACTCTGACCATTTCCCCCGTAGCATAGGATCTCTCATGCAGAGATGCCTCATCCTGCCATCTGCAATATTTTATGTACTGCTTTTGTAAAGAAAGATCTTTCCAACATTTTTCATCATCTGGATATTCTTTTTCTTCCATGGATGCCTGGACTGCAGTTTTCTCTTCTGCAATAATAAATCTTATCATCGCATCTGCCTGGGCTGTCGTTCCCAATTTATCGGTAGCTGACAGCAATCCGTTTTCTCCAAGGATTAAGCACCCACAAGATATCAGATCCCTAATCAAATTTCCTTTCTGCAGATATTCATATATAGCATCCAATTTTGGATGACTATATTGTGACTCTTTCCAGGCTTTAAGCACTGCCATATATTCTTTATAAAATTCTCTCGTATTCTTCTTACCATCTGCTCCGCAGTAAACTCCGTAATCACCTGCCAAATATTTTAAACCGTCACATAACGGATGCGGGGCGCAATTACTTGTCCGGATCGCAGAAGCCTCCGTTACTGGTATAATGGTCAGTCCCTCTCCTTTCAGAACCCGTTTTGCATTGATAAATTCTCCTGCAGTATCAAGAAAAACTGTAATATGAGCAATCAGCGTACTATGATAGATCGGTACCAGAATCAAGTCTTCGTCAAACCTGCCTTTCATATATACACCAGCTATTTTTTCATTTTTTTGATAAAGTTCACATAAACTCTCTAACCAGTTCACCTTCTATTCCCTCTTTCTTATTCTGCCTACATACTCGCGCTCTCCGTCAGTCCATATATCCCCGAATTGATCGACATAGAGATTTTTCCCTTCTGCTGTTGCCTGCTCTACTGAAAGAGCATCCCAGCCGTTCCGCAGCTCATCTGATTCTGGATCATATGGCCGTAATTCTAATGTGAGCATATTCATTTCCTTTCCTCTGCCCTCTTGGAAGACTCCAGACCACTCTTTACACTGCCCGGTACTTATATGCCCTCTCTAAAAGAAAACCTTGTAAATTCCATTTTCCGTATGTGTGTTTTATCTGTACATTCCTCCGGACGCAGAAATGTTATAACACCATTTTTCATGACCGGTCTCCAGAATCGGACAGTCAAATATTTTTTATCTTCCTGCATAACCGCTTCCTCCGGGTAAGTCATTCCGTGATACATATACCCCAACGCCAGCTCACCCACAGCATCATAGTACCCTTCTCCCTCGCCGAACTTACATGGGCGTATCTCTGCCTGGCATTCTCTGGTTCCTAAAAATATGTCCCTTCGTCCACCAGCCTTCAACGCTCTCTCAATCATATCCGTATACTTTTTCTCATTCCAATCACTTTTGCGCTCCGGATAATTTCTATTCCACTCATAATGCGCTTTCACCTGGTACCTCACATCCTGTAAATATGTAAAATATGCCAGGTCCTTGCCCCCACCGGAGTAGTTGATCAATAACTGTCCCTTCGTTTCCGTCCGTATTGGGTTCATAACCCGCACCTGATCAATAATCCATATAATTGTTGGCTTCCAGAAACAACTCCGTACAGCGCCCCTCAGAGCTTCATATGTCGGCACTATCAAGCTGTTCTTCTCCCCGCCTGGTCGTGTCAGTGGATCTGAAAACAGCGCATAATCCCCAACTAGCTCAAATTCTATATCTCTCATGCATTTTTCCTCCAATAATTTTCTCCAAAATCATCAGCCATATATTATTTTCCTAGTGTTCAATAATTTCTTACTGCGTATTGACCATTTCATTCTTCTTGCCAGTAAAAGCAATTCTCCAAAGTGCCATTTGTCAGCGTTTCGTATGTCTGCAGCGCGACATTACCGCCATTATAAATGCTGCCACTTCCTGCACTTGGCATTTTTGCCTTTACCTGTTGCTCATTTCCGAACTCATCTGTCCACGTTCCAACTACATACGTCCCGGTATAATGAATGTTTTTTAAGATATAAATGTTTGCAGTCTCTACCTTTGGCTCTTCTATGGTTTTCACCTGATTCTTCTCTGCAGCTGGCTCCCGTATCGCTGTAACCAATCCTAAAACAGCTACCATACATATAATCAAAATCCCCTCTATTAAGGTACTCCGCTTTATGGTCATTTCACTTTTCCTCCCATCTTCAAAAACGGCTCACAGAATTGAGTCCAGTTTTTTGCGAACTCTTGCCTCTGCAGTTCTTTTTCCTGCCAGACAAATTTTTCCCTGGTTTTGATAATCTGATATCTTTTTCTCATTGGTACATCCCGGCTGACGGAATGATAGAACATGTGTTTTGTCACTTGCAACTGTTCAACAATATCTTCTGTTTTCCCGTTATGTATCACCATTTTGTCTGTACATAAGTCAAATACATCATATAAGTTCACAGCAACTTCTTCCTCCCTCTGGCTTTCAAATAAAGGCATCGTCCGGCAGAGTATTGGCTTCTGCTTTCTTAATTCTTCTCTGCAATGTACTTCTGTTGATCCCAAGCTCTCTTGCGATTGCAGCTCTATTCATACCACGACTCTGCAGTATCTTAACCTCACCGACCGTCATATCGCTTTTTTTCTTCTTCCGGCCCGCTTTTCTTGTCAATTTTTCCTGCACATGCTCCTGATCATAGCGGATAACCACTTCATTCTGCTCACTATCTGTAACATTCACATGGATCCCGATTTTTTCCTGTAGAATGGCAAAGTCACTTAATCTTGTGATATTTTCTGCAGATACATCTTTTATGAGCAAATGCAGCTCCTGCATTTTTCCCATTTTTACTCATCCTCGTTTCTCATATCAGCGTTTCCTTCGCCTGTCTCCTCCAACAAGTTCTCATAAATTTGCTTCCACTTTTTTGCATCCTGAATTGCTTCTTCAAAGGTTATCTCTTTTTTGCAGTGCTTTTGATAATCCTGAATCGCATCATTTATGTATTCTTCACTCTCTTTTATGACCTCTTCCTCGCCCTCTATATATTCCTGCTCGACCTGCTCCCACGCCTCTCTTGACTCATATGATTTCACATAACAATCCTTTTCATAATCATATTGGAAGATCTCTTGCCAATCATTATTATCCGGATCCGCAATCTCTCTCTTTGCAGCCTCTATAGCATTTCTGGAATTCCCCCTTCGTTCAACACATTTAAGAATTTCATCTATCCAACCAATGCCATCCCCCATTTCAAGCAGGTAGCTTCCAAATGTCTGATCCGGGAACATTCTAAAATCGCATCTATTAAACCACCGTTCTGCGTATTCTCTTTCATCAGATCCATTCGTACATACTCCACAGATAAGATCGTTAATAAAGTTCTCAAGCAGCTTTTCAGGTGTCAGTCCAACTGAAGCCGCTTTTATGATGAAATCTTCACAGTCATCGTCGATCAAATTTAATTTAAAAGTTCTTTTTCTCATAGTAACTAATTTTTCTTGCGTTGCCATCTTATATTCCTCCCCTGCTCAAATCTGTTCTTTTAACTACTGGCCTGCTGTTTTTCATCCCCTCGTCAGCCAATGGGAAATTCATTTGCAACCGTACATAAACATTTTCTGCCTCAGCTCTATATCCTATTGCCTTGAAAAATACTTCTTTTCTATTTTCACCTGCCACTATTACACCCTCCCATATCTGTATCTGCAGACTTTCTATGAAACTTCATTTCTTCTTACAAGTTTTTCCTTTTTCTCTTTCCAAAATTTTTCTTCATCTTCCCGCATATCGTTTTCCTGCTTCTTTTCCATCTTTTTTATAAATGTACAATGCAGTCTTCTATATCTTATATAGTCCATATATGAAAGAATATATATTACTCCATGATCATATATCAGGTCGTGACTATACACTTCCTCTATTTCTATCTCATCCTCTTCTGGATCCATAGCCTGTTCTCCATTGCTGTACTCTATTTCATCGTCCTGTATCATATAATGTCTATTACCATCTATCATGTGGTTCTTTATTATCCGCTCGACATCCTTATATCTGGCTTTTTTCCACTTATAACTCATTCTCTTCTCCAGAATGTCTTTGTATTCTTTTTTTGTATTTTTCAAAAATGACACCGTGAGAAATACTGCAGATAACAATATGAATGTAAGAAACATAAATGAATGGCTATCTTTATACTTTACAACTCCTATATTTTCTACAATTAAAGTTATGCTCATAGCGATAACAAAAGCTATAAAACAATTATTCATAAAGCTGATTTTGCAACGTTCATTGTAACTCATATTTTTCTCCTTATTCTTCGTTGATTATTCTCCATACAGTAGCGGGCTTTTCCCTGAATTCACATGAAATCAGACAACATACTTATCATTCCCTACATACAGGATTTTCTCTGCAGATAATTTTTACCGTTTCTTTTAATACCGGAACCACTGTTCTCATTGATATCCAGAGTAAAATTCCAGTGTACAGACTTATATATAATAGTCCATCTAAATTCAAGCTAAGTCCCAGCAATCCAATCACTGAAGGAACCAAAATTTTTATAATATACTCGCCGCCGCATAAATACAGTGTGTTTTGTCCAATTTCATTTAAAGGCTGCATATTCTGAAAGCAGTAAGATATGATAATGATTGCTCCTATTATCAGATACGCTTTTCCCAGCCTTAACAGGGAATTCAATACTTTGTTTGCCGCCGGTATAACAGTCAGCAAATTGATCTGAAAGTACATCAGAACCGTATACCCAACTGTTATGCATCCCAGGATCCATTTTCCAATTCTGGAACGCAACGTTCTATTTTCTAAAAACTTATTAACTGCAGGGAATACTAAAAATCCGGAAATGTAGTAGTGCATATAGTAAAACGCACTGTCCAGATTATAAAACCAATGCGGCACTTCTGCCGGCCGCGGTGTAATCTTATATTCTGCAACCAAAAAAAGTAATGCTCCGGCCGCCAAGATGAGGTACCATTTTCTCATCCGTTTAATTAACATAAAAAGTAACTTCATCACAAATAAGCAAGTCAGGAACCAAAGTGATGCTGCCAAATAGTTATTCCGGATAAGCCCTTGAGCTATGAGCCTCAGCCAGCCCTTCACCTCGCTCAGATCTGCATTCGCATTGATAATATGTAATCCCAATGATAGCAATGCAAATATATATGCCGGTATGAGAACTCTTTGCATATTTTTCACTATCTCAGCCCGCCAATCGTTTTCTTTGCCGAAATGCTCCGTGCATCCGGCCAGAAAGAAGAATAACGGAACATGGAATTGAAATACGAATTTATATGCCGGGCCTGCAGCATCCCCGAAATGTCCCAGATATATTGCATAGATCCCGATTGCTTTCGCAACATCCAGCCATGCAATTCTTTGTGGTTTCATATGTATTTCCACCTTTCCCTCCTCCTTGGTGCATATTTAATTTTGCAACAAGCGTATCATTCAAATATAAATTCAACAACAAATGTTCGAATATTTAATAGATTCTTTATAGATTTTGTAAATTTACATTTTGTCATTGAAGTTCTTCCGGAATAAGCGGTGCCTCATTTTTCTGGGCTTTCTCCACAATTTCCGTGTATTCTTCATCTGTCTTTAATAATTTTCCTATGACAACCATACGGTTTGTTCCCTTCCCGGCCAGCTCATTCGAGCAGCTGGACAGAGTGATCAAAGAATCCCCATATTCTATATCAACCGGCACATCCAACCAGTTTCTATCCTTTACCTGTTGCAAAAATTCATCCAGATCTTTCGCTGCCAGGAACCGTGTATAATCTGAATATCGGAATGCACCTTCTTCCGAATTATCCGTAATAAAATAGGCAAATATGAGCCATTTCCGTGTTCCTGACTCAGAAATTGTCTCAATAATCGGGTGCGCTTTGTAATATTCAATGTCCTCGTAATATGCCAGATCACAAAAGATATCCCGACTTATTTTGTGGATATTGTGCCCGTATATGACTATATTGCAGCCTTTTTTCTCTATCTCACTATCTTTGGATAAAAATGGGATCCCGTGGCTATTATATTTTTTATCCAAATCATGATTCAGATAAAATTCTTCGTCTGTTTTTGTCTGCATAAGCGGGTGATCCAAAATTGTATCCGGGATCCGGATATACCCAACCACATCCGGATTATACTTTTTATACGCCTCAAGAAGTGCCATATCCTCACCATTGATCTCGTAATAAGGATCCGCATAAATAATCCGATTCTTCCCTGTTTCCGTTTCTGTTTTCTCATTTGAGGCTATCTCGTTTTTATCCTCCGAGATTCCGTAGAATATCAATGCAGCTCCGATACTTCCAAGTGAAAAAAGCAGCACAATTAACAGCGCCCGCAATATTTTATTCAATACTCTTCCCCTCTTTCTAAAAATGCCGATGGAAAACACCATCGGCATTCTACTCCTATGAAATATCGCAAAATATATTTTCAATGCTCTTCTGTTTCGCCTCCGCAAGCCTCTCAGTGACCGGTATTCCCGTTTTCTTATTTTAGTGCAGTAATTCCCGCTCCCATCCTCTTTCCCTGTTTTCTGGCTTCACAGAGCGTCAGAGCTATAAAATCACATGAGATACAGACTTAAAAATCTGTACACACACAATATAATCAAAATTGTCCCTGCCACCTTAAATATTCCTCTCACTGTTTTTAACACTAACGCCGCTCCAAAAATGAGAAAAAACATCAAAATCAGATTTTCCATAATACACGCTCCTCCAGACCATCTTTCTCAAGTTAAGCCCTTTCTTGTAACTCATTTTTTATTTTTACATTGTCCAAGCCTGTCCCCTTCGTTCCGATTCGGACCGTAGCATTGGAAATAGCCGGTCCCGAAAAAGTATTATGCCGATAGATATACCTCACAATATAAAGCTCTATTGCTTTCACGCTTTCGCTTCCTCCTGTTCGTCACTCCTTCTCGCATCATCTGCAGTATTCCGTAGCAGATTCATAACAATATTTTGATTGTCCAAAAGAAACGGATAATTAAATACTTGATTTCCTCGATGATCTATCACCTGGCTATGAGCCGGAAGAGCCGCTGCTATTTCATTCTTTGGCACCAAATATCCTAATATGCTGTCGTCCTCAAAGCTTATGTACTCGCTCCATAACTTCAGCAGCCGATTTAATACTTCGCCATTTTGCGTCTTCATGGCTTCTACAAAATCTTTATAATCCGGATCCGATTTCTTTATCTTAATGTTGGCAATGATATGGAAGCTGATCTCTGCCTCTTCATCTTCCCGTAACACTTCATCTTCCATCTGCAATTTTCACCCTGCCTTTTTCTCTAAATAACTGCAGGCTTTGTCGTACAGCATCTCTGCAGCTATCGTATCTTTATCACATTCCTGTGCAAACCTTTCGGTATCATCCTCATATCCGAATTTTTCTGCATATTCAGGCAGCAATTCTTCGTACTCGTCCGTAGTGATCGTAATACCTTCCTTTTTGGCTATCTCATACGCCACCAACCGTTCTTTCAGGAACTCTTCATGGGCTGCTACTCTTTCCTGTTCATATTCATCAGTTGTCTTCCCATCATACGTGTCCGCAATATACTGCTCATATGTTTTTCCGGCAGCCTGCGCTGCAGATTCCATAATCAAAAATTCTGTTTCCGCTCTCTGGTTTACATACTCTTGATCCAGAACAAACACACTATTTGCCACCATATACTCCATGGGATCCGTTCCTTCCGGAACCGCACTTACATCTGCCAGCTTCTCCAGCTTGCTTTCGCCATACATATCCTGCATCATTGTAATTGCTGTTTTTCCCGTAGCATTTCCCTCACCTTTACCTGCCAGGAACTGCGGAGACCGTAAATACATGCCAATTACCACTGCTGCTACGATTGCAACTAAGATTACGCCCCCGATGATCATTTTCTTTTTCTTATCCATGAAACGTCCCTCCATTACTCTTCACTCTCTTGTGATTGTGTATCGTCCTCATTTGTGCCATTTGCTTTTTCTGAAAGCTGCTCCAGAATATCTTGACCGGCACTATTGAATATGCTTTCCAGTGATCTATCCTGAAGTTTCATCTGTGAAAGCAATATCTGAACCGGCTCCCCTCCATCCGTAGTGATTACTGCAACAATCTTAATATCTGTATTGCCTGGCAGTACATCTCCTTCCACCTCATATGTGCCATCTTCTCCATTTACTGTTGCTTCTACATAAGTCTTATCTGCTACCACATGCTGTGTAGATACGTTCGTGTCATATAACAGCGAATCCGCTTTCAGGTCCGTTGCTGCATATTGTCCAATTACACTGTCTTTATCGTCCCATAAAAGTAATGCCATATACTGTACATCACCAGAAGAATTGATGAATGTCTCCGAATTGTATTTTTCATACTGCTCCGCGGATACAATAACTCCCTTAATATCCGTCTCCTGGATCATTTGAGACATGGCAACATCTTTTGCCAGGGCAATGACAATATATTCGTTCTTACTATCCGTTGCAGCCTCGTTCTCAACTGTAGGCTGATTTTCTCCCTGGCTTTTCTGCAGCTTTGGCCACACCGTCAATCCCACATAGATTGCAACCATCAATATCATAAGCCCCGCAATCAGAATTACTCCCTTCTTCCGTTCCTCCGGAGTTTCCGCTGCACGTTCCTCTTTTCGCTTGGCCTTTTCCTCTTTTTTTCGCAGGCGTTCTTCTGCAGCTGCTCTCTTCGCTGCTTCCTTTTTCTCTGCAGCTTCCCGTTTTTTAGCCTCTGCCTCTTCTTTTTTCTTCTGCGCTGCCTCCTCTTTCAGACGTTTTTTCTCAGCTTCTTGAGCTTTGGCTTCCTCTTCCAGCCGACGCTTTTGCTCTTCTCTGGCCGCCAGCTCCTGTTCCAGCTCTTCACGCTCTTTTTTCGCCTGCTCCTCTTTCTCCCTCTGCTCCGCTTCCGCACGTTTGCGTTGTTCCTCTTCTTCCTGTAACCGTTTGGCCTCAGCTGCAGCTGCTTCCTCTTCTGCACGTACTCTTGCTTCTGCTTCCTCTGCAGCTCTAATTTTTTCTCCCTTTTCTGCTGCCTCCGGATCTGCTGTATACTCCGGCACATTCAATCCATGTTCCACATTATAAGCATACGCTGTTCTAAGCGGCGCCCCATCCTGGACACCCTGCTCATATAGTGCCAATAGCTTTTCATAGGTCTCCGGTGTTGCCTGGCCAAGTTTTCCACTCGGTAAAATCACTCGGTTTCCCTCATATAAGTCACAGGCAATTTGTTTGGAGTCCCAATTTATAACAACAAAACCTATAACCTTTGTTCCTTCCAATGGATTATTCATCGCTTTTCCTCCGTTTCTCAATTTCTAAATCTTTTTTATATTTTTCTCCGAATATCTCCTGCATTTTTTCCTGATATAGCCGGATCCGTCTATCATGTTCCTGTTTGTTTTGTGGCTCGAACATGCTGTCAATCTCATAATCTGTCATATACATAGTGTCTGTGCGAAGCGTAAAGTCCTCCGGATTTTCCAGTAGAACATCCGTTATTAGCCCTTCTATTCTTCCATAGCTGCTCTCTTTTCTTATATCCACGCAAATCACATTTGCTGAACAGTAAAAGATTTGTGTCAGCTGCTGCAATTCATGATCACCCAATTTTCTTACATAATTTATTCGCTCCACTTACCTACCTCATATGTGTAAACACTCTATTTTAAGCACTCACTGCTAATTTTCTTATTCATGATTTTGTTTACCGGAGAGGGATTTCCCTCCCCGGCTCAAACATTAACTTTCCATCAATTTATACCGTACCACTGCTTTAATCTTAAATACGGTTGTGGTATCCTCATCTGGCGCGTCAACCGCTTCGGCATCTGCCCGATAAAATACCTTTGTCTTATAACCTATGGATGCTCCATTTCCCTGATACACTGCCGTATACGCGGAAACATAAGCATCTCCTTCAAATACTGCATTTCGCATAATATAGCCGTCCTGTGTGTAGGCATCTCCATTCCATGCTGCAGCATTGATCCGAAAATATTTGGACGATAATCCCAAAGATTTTAATACATCCGTCTGATAAGTAGCCCATTCCGGCGTTGCCGCACTTTGCGGTACCGTCACATTGTCCGTTCCTGCCAGTGTGAACTCTGACACATTGGTAGAAGGTGCCTGAAATACGCCATCTACATGAAGACTATTTTCCCAATGCCCCGGTGTGGACTCATAAAATTCCTGCAATGTTCCCTGGATCTCTTCATCCTGACCGGTCACTTTATTAAAATATGTGATAGTCTTTGTTCCTGGGATACTGGGTCTTCCATACTGATCCTCATATACAACTGTGTCTGTCACCGGTATACTGATTGTCGCATCTTTTTCTTTCACATAGACCTGTTCATTGGTCAGTGTGTATGTATTTCCGCTATCTGTTTTATATTCCATTGTTTCCGGAAGTTCCGCCAGATCTTCTACATCAGACTCTACGACTTTTTGTACTACCTTTCTGGTTCCCAGTGTCTCTAATGAGATGTCTGTCGTAAGCTCATAGGATTTTCCATCCTGCTCTACAACATCCGGAAGATTATAGTACATTTCGTCTTCCTTATCTGAATAAAACTCAAATTCCTGCTCAATCTCTGCTGCTTGAGCTTCAGACTCATCTACGGTTGCTTCTTCTGCTCCAGGATCTGATTCAGCAGCCTTTTGGCCGCATCCCGTTAAGGATGCAGCCAGTACCGCCGAGATAAGGAGCAAAGAAAGATATTTCTTTCTCACCTATGCTTCCTCCTCACGTTTTTTTCTAACGATCAGGAAACCGCCTGCCGCTGCCAGAACCGCTATAGCTCCAACTGCCACAAATGGGAATCTCTTCATCGGGTTTTCAGATGCAACTTCCACCTTGATAGAGTAACCTGCAGTACCATCGTCTTCTGTCACTACATTGTTCCACCACCAGCCATTGTTAATGCTAAGTGTCAGTTTCCCGATTTCCGGAGTCGGTGTAACTGGAGTCGGCGTATCATCCGAGCCATGGCTTCCTGAACCTCCATGATGGGAATTCTTTTTCTCCGGCTGATTGTAGAAGTACAGGGTCTGTTCTCCCGTCGCATTCAACAAGCGGAAGATCTGCGGAGTCGTATCCAAAATATATCCCTTCGGAGCTTTTGCTTCCATTGCGATATACCATCCTGGCTTCAGGCCAGATACGGACACCGCTTTGTTCTGGGATACGATTGTCGCTCTCAAATCCTCATCTGTGAGTCGGATCGTTACAGCAGGTGTATCCACGCTACTGTCAATTTCAACAATCTCATCCTTCGCAATCACGAGTTTTACTTTATCGGTGAATTTCACCTCAAGTCTTCCACTCTGGCGTAATGCGCTGTCTTTAATATTGGCTTCCATCGTTACCAGGAAGTTGAAATTATCATGGCCTGCCGCATTTACATAAGCCTCTGCAAATTCTACTGTCACAGCATAGCCGGCATCTGTCTTGCTAAACTTATAAGTAAATGCTGTCTCATCGCCGTCTTTTGCTTCAAATGCAGTTCCCAAATCATCCTGATTCAGTTCCACATCATCAGGAAGCAGCTGTGTCATCTTATAATTTGCATTAACCAGATCTGCTTTCAGTAATGAATACTGCAGTGTGAGCTGCGTCTTATAAGTCTCTCTGTGTTCTGTCTGTGCAGCTTTAACTCCTGTCAGGTAATCGCCTAATTCTGTTGAGCCAACAATTTCATCATTGGTCGGGAAATCAGGCGTTTCATCCGGATCTACGATTTTCGCATCCGTTTCTACCTTAATCGGCTGTGTCAGATAAGAAATGTACTGCTCCGGAACCTCATATACGTTAATGGTTGCGCCACTTACAAACTCTGTCGTGCCGGTCCGATACTTGTAAATCTTCAGCATCGTAGTAGCATCCAGCATCTGTACCTTCTGCAGCAGCCCCGTTTCTGTAATCGTAAACGGTACATTTTCTGCAACCAGATATCCGCTTGGAGCTGTTTTCTCTACCAACACATAATTTCCTGTCGGCATATAATCTACATAATGACGATTTGGATTGCCATTTGCATCGTATCCATCCTGGCCTGTGGTCCATTCTGCATACTTGGTAATTGGATTTCCGTCTGCATCTGCAGTCCAGATCTCCATCTGCGCTCCGGCGATCTCCTCTCCAGTTGTAATATCAGCCTTAGAAATTTCCAGTTTTGTAAAGTCATCCTCCATGATGATATGCTGGATTTCTCCGCTGTCATCAATCTGGAATCTAATACTATTGGATTTCACATATCCGTTATCTGTCGGAGCAAGTGTCTCTTTCAGAATATAAGGATATTTCACCTTCAGCTTCTTTTCGATGTAATGAGCAATCGGATTTCCATCTGCATCATATCCATCATCACCTGTGGTCCACTCTTCGACTACCGCACCGGTCTTTTCATCTACGATCTGCAGATGCGCTCCAGCAATCTCCTCTCCAGTCACAATATCCTGTTTAGAGAATTTTACCTTCGTTGTATCATCATACATTACCAGATGCAGATCATCGAGCGTTCCCCATGTCTGCGTATAGGTGATCTTAGAATCAGCCGGCCTTGTTGTTACCTGTAAATCTTTATAGAAATCAATATCCTCGATTCTATTGCCAGCAAATTCAAAGTATACCTTTTCAAATTCTTTATCCGCAAAATCAGATTCTCTAAGGACCTTCGCCAAGGTCTCTTTTGTTGCATCTTTATTTACGAAAAGGATCAGGTTTTTGTTTACCAGAAGCCATTTTGCGATGACCTCTCCATCCAGAACTTCTGTATAATCCCAGGAATTCTCTGTCTGGCCGGTCAGAATCCAATCGTCCGCATTTTCATTTGGAGCAAGGATCAAACCAGATTCATAATCCTGATCTGCAGTTACATGGTTCACAATTACTTCGTATCCATACAAATTGCCATCTGCATCCATCCAGTGACCATCCGCATCTTTCAGCTGATACAGCTTAAATTCGATGTCCTTTGCTGATACATAGCCATCTGCAGGTACCAGTTCCCGGAATACATAGATGTTTTCCCGTACTTCCTGATTGTTGAGCCTCGGCCACTCTCCATTAGAAAGAAGTAAGCCCTTAACAGTATGTTCCGCATCTGTGGAAGTCCATCTGTCAATTTCAATCAAATTGTCATCTTCATGACTGATCAATCCGTTTTCATCGACATCATTCACATCTTTGACTTTGTAGCAAGCAATCTCCGCACCCGGAATCTCCTCTGAACCAGTCAGATCATACTTTGTAATTCCAACCTCTGTCTGCTCATTTGCGTGTTTTGCGTACACAGGAATATACATGTTATATTCGCCGTCATATTTAAACTCTACCGGATAAATTGTGTCATCAATTAAGTAGCCATCCGGAGGCGTAATCTCCTGAATATAGTAATCTCCTGTGTTAATAGATGTATTTCCATCAATACTCTCTTCAACCAGATAACTTACTGTCTTCTTGGTTGTGTCAATCGTAAGTGTTCTGCCATCTGCAGTCTTGTAAGCATCTCCGTCTTTCGTAACGAGAATGGTGTCACAAGATGGGGCTGCCAGCCAGAAAGTTCCTTCTTTTGGTCCGGCGGTCAGCGAATCATATTCGTAAGATACCGTTTTCTGATAAATCAGATCGGAATCTTTTGCTGCCGGATCCAGATATTTGCTCATTAAGGCAATGTCAACTGCAAAATTCGCATGTCCGGATTCATCCGTCGTAGCAACGGCCAGTTTTGTTCCTGCCTGAATAAGCAGCTTGCCATCTACATTGTAAATGTCATTCTTGGTATATAAGCCAAATTTTGCTCCACCCAGGGAAGCAGCTGTATCTTTATCAGCCTTATAAATACCAACTCCGAGTTTCCACTGATTTTCTTCTGATTCAGGCCGTCTGTCTCCTCCTGGTGTATCCGGTATCTTACCATCAGAATCATACATCAGCACATAGCCACCATCGACTTTTCCATCCTTCACGGTAAATGAGATCTCTTCCGCTTTCTCATAACCATCCGGAGCCGTCTTTTCGATCAGCTTATAATCTCCATCCGGGAGGGTCGTCTTATGCGGTGTATCCGTAGATGTCCAGCTTTCCACCTCATTACCGTCTGCAGTTCTGATTTCCAGCTCTGCTCCAGGTAACTCCTCCTTATTGGTGATATCCTTTTTACTGATATAAATGCCGTCTTCTGTTTCCGGTGCATCAAACATTGTCACCGTACCACTCTTCACGGATCCGTTTTCTACAACAAAGTTAATACTTTCTGTTCTCTCGTATCCGTTTGGAGCTGTAGTTTCCGTTAAGGTATAAATTCCATCCGGAAGTGTTACTTCATGTGGCGTATCCGTAGATGTCCAGCTTTCGACCACATCTCCCTTGGCATCCGTAATCTCCAGTTTTGCCCCAGGAAGTTCCTTACCAGTGACCAGATCTTTTTTACTGATCGTTACTTTATCATCTTTTGGTGTTTCAGGTACATCCTCCTGACTCCATGCTTTTACTCTCAAATCGTAGGAGGAAAGGAAACCATTCTTATCCTGGTAATACGGTTTTTCTGCATCACCGTAGGTTCCCCATGTCCAGAAGTTTACGCCGGAGATATCATACAGCTTCTCTGCAACCGTATTGACTCCTCCCAGGAACCAATTCAGTCCTTTGCTGGCCCATATCTTCATCGTGTCATCTGTCCATTTCGAACTTTCCTCGTTTGTATTAAATACTACCTCTTTGATCTGATCTGCATACTTGAAATCTACCGTCTGAACCTGATTATTGATTAAAAATCCATACGGTGTAGCAATCTCTTGTACGTTGTATTTTCCGAGCGGCAGATATACAGATACGGTACCAAGTGTTCCGTCCTTCTCAACCTTTACAATGCTTTCCTGTGAAGCATAATTGAGATCATATTCGATGAATAAGTCGAATGCCTGGTATGTAGTCTCTGTATCTCCAGTTTTTACCGTCAACGTACTATAATCATCAGCAAGCGTAATTTCCGTTCCGGCAGCGGTACGGAATTTCTGCTTCAGCTTATCCCAGATCAGATGATATGTTTCTGACTTAATTACCAGATCTGCACAACGCGGTACCAGTTTCACAGGCTGTATATAGCTGCTCGCTGTCATATCCTCGCTACGGACATCCGTTACCTGATATCCATTTGCAGTTTTATAAACATATCCACCCATCTCTGTTACAAGGACATGATCCTGCATGGTTACAATTTCTGTACCGGTTTTGTCAATCAATGTCCATGATCCATTTCCATTGTCCCGAATAGATGCGTTATCATATACTGCCACATGGGTATATCCCAGGTCTGCTGCTCCGTCTACACCAGCTCCCTTATCTACTCCTGCCTCTGCAGTATCTGTATGGGTAATCTGATAGCCCTTTGCAGTTTTCTCGACAATATCTCCTTCCGCCCACGGTGCTACATTGCTCTCCGTGATCCGATACAATGTCTGACTTTCTTTTACTTCAATCGTATTTCCGTCCTGCAGTGTCAGGAGATAATAATCCCCGTTTTCTTTCAGCGTAGCACCCGGATATTCATCTGTTGATTCATAGGTTAAACGATAGCCTGTGTCTGTTTTGGTAAGCACTCCGGCGCTGTCTGTAGTAATATTTCCCTCATTTTCCAGTCTCGTCACATAGTCTGTAGCAATCAGATTTTGAGAGTTTGTACTACGGCGCAGTCTTCGCATGATATTAAGTGTACGCTCTCTGTAAAAAGTATTCGGATAGATATTCTTGTCTGTATAAGCCGGGACTCCATATAAATCTTTGTCTTTCTGGCTCATTCCTCCTTCTCCATCTACCCAGTAGTTCTTAATAGATCCGGTTGTCGCATATTCATCTGCATCATAATACTTTTTACCGGTAAGAGATGTCTTGGTTCCATCTGTATTTCCGTAATAATATGTATAGTCGTAAGAACCTGATCCTGCCTTTTCTGCTGTTTTGTAATTTGGCACATAAGACACGATCTCGCCATCTTCACCTGTTTCTACGGTTGCAACAATATCTCCCTTTTTGAACCAGGTTCCACCGTTGCCATCCTGTGTGTAGATATCCTCTGCTGCCGTTATCTGATATTTGGCATTTGCCAGCGGTCTTTCCTCGTAAACAAAATCATAGGTTTCCCCTGTGCTTTCCTCATCCAAGGAAACTGCAGCATCCGGATAATCTTTTTCCGTTCCGTCTGTATCAGTTACACTGTAACCGCCTGCCGGAAGAAGTTTTACTACTTTTCCGTCATCTGTGATATATAAGCCATACGTTACGAGCTTCACTTTCAGGATAGTTCCATCCGCAAGGCTTAATTTATAGTTGTAATTGATATCCGGATCATAAATAGCTTCCGTATAGGTCAAGGTATATGTGCCATTTCCATTATCCTTCAATACGCCATAGTCATTTGTGGTCAACACTCCATTTTCTTCTGTTACCACATATGAGGTATTCATGATATTGGTTCCGGATACGGTATAAATATAGGTATCTGTTACATCACGCAGCCATGCATTTTCGTAAATGTCGGTAGACAGGTCATATACGATCATCAGAATCTTAGAGCTGTCTGTAATCTGCGTAAAGCTGTCCGCTGTACCTACAATTTCTGTTCCATCCAGCGTTACAATCTTTGCATATGCCTTTAATGCGGCAATCACTGCTGCATCCGTGACAACTGCTCCGGTTTCATCCTTATATACGACGGAGCCGGTACTGTCATCTGCTGTAATAATCTTCTGATTGCCTGCAGCGTCGGTATAAATATACTGGTTCGGAACTGTTACAATTTCTTCCACTCCCGGATAATAGGTCTTCTTACCATCGACAGTCTGATATACGCCGGTGTTATAGACCTTTCCTCCATTCATGGTCAGCATATCTCCATCTGCAGTCTTGTATACTGCTGCCAGTCGAACACCGTTTCCATCTACTGCAAGATAATCCACTTTCTGTATATTATCTACTTTCAGCTGTTCTTCCACGGTCCGGTATTCTACCTCATCTGTACCCAGATCATAGTGATCCTTCATCTGATTAAATACCGCGCGATCCTTTGCACTGGCCTTCAGGTTGTTATATGCTGCATCGGCCGCATCTGTATACTCATCTGCATACTCAATGTCGTCCGTGTTACTATAGCCAACTAAAACTTCTCCTGTTTTCAGGATATTCAGTTTTCCTAAAGTCTCTTTGTTGTAATAGGTCTCTCCGATATAGATATAATCCAAGTTGCCATTACTGGTGATACCGGAAGCCTTGTATCTTCTTTCGGTAGTTACCTCAAAATCAACCGTACCGTAATACGGTGTGAACATATTGTCTTTTGTCAGCCGCTCTGCATCTGTGCCGACGCCGCCAAGCTGCTCACCATCTGTAGGATTACCCTGATCCCAATAAGTATTGTAGAATCCTTCCGGTCCGCTCAACTCTTCCAGACGATAATAGCCTTTCTCCAGTGAAGCAACCGCGTCAATACGTCCTTCCTCATCTGTGGTAAAAATATCTCTCTGTATTGTAGATAAATTTCCATTCGGTCCAAGCAGATATTCTTTCAGATAATTATTCTTCTGATAGTTCCAGATTCGATAGCTCACACCCTTCTGGATAACATCCTGTCCACTTTGAGCATCCCGTTTTACCATCACAAGTGAGGTAACAATCGTGGTATCTGTCTCTGTAACATATTTGGTTCTGTTTTCCGTTGCAGAAGAATCCGTTACTGTAACAACAAATGGATCTACTGTGAATACATCCTGCGGAGTTGTTGTCTCTACAATAAGATAAGCTCCCCACGGAAGTTCCGGGGATTTAATATGTCCATAGTGGTTTGAGAACAGTTCTGACAGGCGGTACTCATTTTTCACTCCAGTTGCCACCCAACCGTCACTAATGCCATTTAATCCATACCATTCACACGGGCTTCCGGAATTGAGATGATTTGTGGTGTAATCATATCCCTTGTTGATTTCTTCCACCTTCGTCGCATTCTTCTCATACATACGGGCAATGGCATTTGCCTCATTTGTGAAATCCCATTTTAAGGTCTCATTGGAATAGTACGGATCCTTATATGCAGCCAAAATATCCACTACATAGTAATATCCTCTTCCAGCCACATAAACCAACTGGTTTACCTGATCCAGATCATAGTCAGTTCCACCATATTTCTCTTCAAATGGATGATGGGCCAGGATATAATCCTCGGTGAATTTATATCCCATCAGATTATCCGTCTCATCAAACAGCGCAACCAGATCATTGTTCTTCACCAGCATATTACCTTCGTCAATGTTGAATGCCGGCTGGATCGTTCCGTCTACAATTTTACTCAGCTCTGAAATCAGATATACGGTAAAACCTGCTCCCTCCAGTTTCTTATACTGTGTATTTCCGGAGGATGCGCTTTCATCTGCTGTAGTCTCCTTGTCAATCTGGAAACCTGCACCTTTTACGACCTGCTGTTCAGATACTCCGCTTGTTTCCTTCTGCACATATACCTGCTCCGGATCATACTGTACGCCCTCTACCATTTCTCCCTCATACGGGAACGTGTAATGATATTTGATTGGGTTTCCATCAGAATCCGTTGCTGCCAGATATCCAGGAGCAAAAGAAAGCCACTTAATCTCTGATGCCTCGTCATCGTCATTATCGGTGGAGAATACTACGATAGAATCACGGATCTCTTCTGCCAGATAGTAATTGCCAAGATAAAGGCCATCAATCTGGAATTCTCCATCTTTGATCGTAGCACTTGCTACCTTAGCTCCTGCCTGCAAGGTTACATCCTGTACTGTCCAGGTGTCCCCATATCCGTCTTCATCCGCATCCACGAATACCTGCTGTTCCTCCAGAACCGCATACCATCCGTTATGCTTTTCGCCACCGTACATTCCGTCCGGATGCTGAATTCCACTGTACTGTCTCGTATTTTTACTTACTTCCACACTTGCTGTTGCGGCATCCGTATAATCCAGGTACAGTTTATTCTCACTCAGATAAGCATGTGGGTAATCCGTATAAGTATTGGTTCCCTCATCTGTGAAACCGTTGGATGCATCATCATCTGCATCAAAGATCACCCGGTATCCACCCGCTTTCAGCGGCTGCGCCCAGATAAGTTTCCCATCCAGAGTTCCCTCGTAATAGTCCACATCGAACGTATTGTTCTCTGCCACATAGAGAGAATAGATTGCTCCATCCAGATCTGCATCACCGTGATCTGTTCCCGCCTCATACTGATCATCCAGAGTACCGCTTACATATCTTTCAGCGTCTGCATCATATTTTGTAAAGCGAATAAATCCGTATGTACGTTCGTCAATAAATGCATATCCCTGTTCTTTATTAACATCTGCCTCTGTATTGGTGAACCTGGCCTGCTTCTCTTGAGCTGCATCATCATATATCACATTTCCAACCTGCAAATATTCTGTGCTGTTGAATCCGGCTCTGTTATTCAGGAATTCCGCATTATCACCTGCATAACTGTGATAGTTAATCTGTGTATCTGTATAAGTACCGTTATAGGTAATCTCTGATTCTGCCGAATCGTTGTCATTATAGCTGTCTACGTTGATTGTCGTTCCAACAAAATTCGTGATCAGATTTCGTGCTTCCCGCAGTGCAAAATAGGTATCTGTCTTCTCAGAATCGCGATTTACCAAAATACCGCTTTTTTCCTGCAGGTACTGATTCATAAGGCGATCCCAATCCTGATTCAATGTATCTTGCTTCGGATCATTCAAGGTAAATCGCTCTAATCCTATACTCGGAAGAAGACTTGACTGATCATAATAATGAGCATCATATCCATCTTCCGTTGCTGTATGTCCGGGATCATCCAGATATTCTACATAATTGGTATAATACACGCTGTCATAATCTTTGTATCCATCTGTCAGCATATAAGTGGCATACTGGTTTGTATCCTCACACATATGCAGATAATGTACCATTTTTACGGTACTCTTCTGATCCGGAGTGTCATACGGCGCTCCATCATTATTTTTCTTGGATGACTCATCTGTCAGTTTTGTGTAATCACGATCCTCGTAGTTTCCAAGGTATCCCGTTTTTTCACCATCTGCAGGTGCTGTCTTTTCCACGATACAATAATGTCCTAAGTTGGCCTGTGTGTAATAAATCGTGCCATACTCATAATAACCAAACTTCTCTCCGGTCGCTTTATCATCCGTATCCGTAAAGGTTGTTCCGGCATACTGATCGGTTGCTCCCAGACGATGTACGGTATACATACCGATTGTGGTATCAGACCATCCCATTTTCTTAGCGATCTCCGGTGTTACCCTTACGATCTCATAATTATCCTGGCCCCAAGTTGTATAATCATTGATGTCAGTGCCAACATTGGTATCTCTTTCTGCAAACGTAATCTGATTTGCAGATACGGAGAAATCTGTCACATACTCATATGTGCCATCTGCAAGGATTTTTCCGATATAGTAGTACAGAGTCATGGTTCCATCACCATTATCGGTAGCGCTCACATAATACCGGCTATCATCCAGTCCCTTATATGAGGTGCCGTCCTCGGTAAACAGAACAATTCCCGTATCTTCTACCTCATAGTAGGAGAAATACAGCTCTGTATTGCTGGAGTACACACTTGCATAGTTCGGATCACCTTTCACAAAGGTCTTCTCTGCTCCGGATGCATCCGTATAGGTATAAACCATATTTTCGCCGGATATGGACAATACAATCGTACCGCCATCTTCCGTCGTATACGTTACTGCACTTGCACTATTATCTACACTGGAACCGGTCAGATTGATCCGATGCTCTGTCTGTGCATACAGCGCTTTTGCTGTATACTCTTTTTCAGTAGTTAATTTGCAGAAGTCTTTACTCTTCTGGCATACCGGACAATCGTCTGTGCATTCTCCAGCACAGGTGCAGGTTCCAAGATCATGAAGCTCTGTCTCATTATATGTTACCTGGGATGTACTACCCAGATCCGCTGCTGAATCCAGTGTCAGATAAAGATGTACTTTATAGGCTCCTGCAGAAGTCGGCGTAAAGCCGATTACATAATCACTCGGATTATCTACTGCAGCTTTCAGCTTATCTGTATCAAGATCCTGGGAAAGATACTCATGTGTACCATCCTCATCTGTGATTGTCAGCTTTGCTCCTGCAATATGCTCCAGCTTCAGTGTGGAACCATTTTCCGTAATCATCTGATTCAGAATCATTGCCGGATAAATACTCTGCTCCTGGGCTTTGGCTGTCGCTTTCCATTGATAGTATTCATAGATCTCAAATTCTGTATCATACAAAATCTGACTGTTTGTTTCCAAGTCAGTTTTGTTAATAAAAATCTGATTGTACCATGGCTCATTCGTGATGTTTCTCTCATTGGTATTCGGATCTACATCATTTTTACCGCCTGCTATCATAGTGCCACCATTTTTTACTACTTCTGTGTAGGGTTCAATGGTAGTCACATCTTTGACATCTTTACGATATCCTTCTTTCGGAAGATTGATCGCATCCAGCGTCTTTCCATTAGAATCCGTGGCTGCCGGTCTTCCATACTTGTCTAACTCCGTAACTGTATAGGTGTAGGTACGAGCCACATAATTATCATACTCATAATCAATGGTACTCTGTGCCTCTTCCTGTGTCTGGGTGTATACAACCTGCTGGGCATCATAAATGGCTTTGATTTCATCAGCGGTCATTTCCACCGTTGCTCCCATGTATGCTACAGAAATTGTTTCTCCATCGGCTAATGCATTTACTTCAGCAAGTGTTTTCCCCCATATAGCCTGATACATTTCATAATCAATTTCATTCTGAAATCCATCATAACAAGTGGAATAAAACTCCCTAAACGTATGTTTGTGAATAAATGTAGTGGATGCATGTCCATTTTGATCGGTTGTAATTACCGTCGTATGCTGACCGCCCGAAGGTTCCACGTCCGCATCCATATATGGAACTGGATCACTTACAGTTGTTGATTGTCCAAAAGTGCTTGTAGTTGCATTCGGATAATCATTTCCATATTCTGCCAGTGTTCCGGTGTAAATGTCATATGTGAGATCAAAACCACTTGCTTCGCTCTCATCTACCCGGAAATCAATTCCCTCCAGAAGTTCATTAGTGATGACACTCTCTTTGGTAATATCTACATTATATTTTGTAGTTGCCTTTTTCTCTAAGTAGAAATTATCCATCATTGGAATTTCTACTGCTTCAAACGTAGTATCTCCTTCACCAATGTCCCAAGTAATAATCCACTGTGCATTGTCATTGGATGCCGCCCAAAACTGAATTTCTGCGTGCTGACCTGGATAATAATCTACATTTCCATAATTATCCAGTGTCCATCCACCTTCTGATACCCGATCCCATGCATAAGCACAGGAGATCACTGCTCCTAAAATGTAACTCGGATCTGCAGGCCACATGATCGGTGCAACCTGACTCAAGCCGCCTTCTCCCCATGCCTGCTGCGCCCAGAAAGAAGATGCGTCGTGATTGATCACGTACCATATTACAGTCTGAATAGCTGCATAGTCAGCATTGCTCTGTTTTGTTGTCTTCAGATAAGTATTTACAAAAGACTGAATCAGCTTATACTGATTTGCTGATAAGTGACTTCCGTTTGGTGCAATACAATCCGAATAATCTACCTGATGATATTGCCAGCCCGAACGATATGATCCGCCATATTTTGCACAAAATGCACTGTATGTAACTCCGTCATCACCCTTGGCCAGCAACCGCTTCACCGTACCATGGCTCAGATTACTTCCCAGCGATGGTAACACGCCAATCGCATATGATGTCATATCTCTGCAACCCATGGATGTTAAGGATGACGGTCCTGAACCATTAGCATATAACGAAATTTGATCGTCCAGTGTCATAGGTGCTTTTGCTAACGCATCATATACCCAATCAGGTAATTCCCTGTCGTTCAGGTACATATTTGCAATATAGTCAAAAGACAAACCATCTTCCTGCATCTGTCGCAAATCATCCAGATCAAAACCTGCAAAAATGGTTCCACTGAAGAACCGCTCCAGAACCATTCCTTCTTCTGCCATAGATATGATTTCTGCAATATCTTCTGAATACATTTCATAGATATCGTTTCCATCAGCATCTGTTCCAATCACATAGTTTCCACTATATGACGGATCGCCGTACACATAATTTTCATATGCGTCCGAAAGTTCTTCCTGTTCTTTTGCTTCTTCTGGAACTTCTGTCAGCTCCGCTTCGTCAGGAACACTCTCTTCTTCCTTTTCATCCTCCACAACATCACCAGCATTTTTATCTTCGCTGGTATCTTCTGCCGTGTTTTCAGATGATTCCCCATCCTTTTCGTCCGCTGGTGATTCATCAGACTTATCATCATCTTCATTTTCTGATTTCTCAGCATCAGCTTCCGTTTCTTCTTCGGGTACATCGGAAGAATTTGAATCTTTCTCAGATTCTCTTGCAGAATCCACAGTCTCTAATTCCGACGCATATGCAACAGAGCCAACCGATACATTGGACAAAACCATTGCCAGCGCCAGTAAAAAGCAGAGACAGCGTTTCCCATACTTCCTCATACTCACACTTTCTCCTTTCTTTATTTTTACCCTTATGAGTAAGATAAGGTCTGTACTACGCCATTATTACATTAAATTTATCCAAATGCAAGCAACGGAAATTTTATTCCAACTCTGTCATTATTCCAAACAAAAAAGCAACCATACTTATGTACAGTTGCTCTTTTCTCTCTATTTATGATTTTAATTATCTTCCTAATGTTACTATCACATAATAGCTACCGTTATAATAACAATACGCAGCTCCAATTTTTGTCTCTGTCTTTCCCATCATTTCTATACGGTGTGTACTCGAATTATAAAAATTATTGTACCAAGTCTGCGGATCACTGCTTTGAGATTTTGTAAGCATTTCTAATGTTTTCATTCCACTATGGGACAAATCACTTGTAATTGCTTCTGCTCTTTCTTTTGCAATCGCTGCCAGAGAATCATCCCACGCAAGCGCATCCAAACCTTCCTCTGCTCTTCCCGCATTGATCGCATCGGCCAGTGCCGGGCATGTAGATGTTGTTTTCTCTGCTGTCGATGCTCCTGAATCAGAAGAACTTCCGGAAGATGCACTTGCTGTTGCTCCAGCGGAAGAACCTGCTCCAAACTGGCTCTCAATCATAGCTCTGGCCTGCTCCTCGGAATATCCCATGGACATCATTGCATTCAACGCTCCCTGCATATCTGTGGATGCTGCTGCACTGCTACCAGAATTTCCTGTACTTGCGCTTGCTGAACTTCCTGCACTTGCTGTCTGTGTCTGCTTCTTTACTGGTTTATCATTTACGATATAGTTATTGGAACAATACCCCGTCTCATCATTATACCGGATCTGATACCATCCAGTAGAAGCGATTCCCGTAACCGTAACCTCGTCTCCCCAGGAAAGTGAGCCAAGCTGTTCATAATCTGCAGACGGTCCTTTTCTCACATTTACTGTCTGATTTGCATACATTGGAGTGTCCGTCATTTCCTCTACAGAAAAGCCATTGATCTTTTCAAAGGTTGCATAGGTAAGATCTGCTACTTCCTCTTCACTGATATCCGCTACTGCAGTTACCTGAATCGGTACTGGTGTAGTTTCTTCCTCGCTCTCGGTTTCCGGCTCACTTTCTGAATCGGTCACTTCTGCTTCCTCACTTTCAGCTTCTTTTTCTACCTCAGTCGATACACTGATTGCTGCTCCAACTGCTACCTTGGCTCGCTGATCCTCCGGAAGCTCCTCTGCAAGTGTCAGGATGTAAGTATTATCAGCGTCATAAGCTGTATAGGTCCCATCCTCATTTTCTGAAGCTACCACCACTGAATATGCTACAGTCTCATATTCCGGTTCCTGCTCCTCTGGCTCTTCTGTCTCTTCCTCTGTAACCTCTTCTACAACTGCTTCCTGGGTCGGCTCTTCCTTTTTACCACACCCGGTAAATAATGTAGCAGCCATTACTGCAGCAAGTAAAATACTCACGCTTTTTCTTTTCATAAATCGTTCCTCCCATTCTCTGTATTGTCACTTCTCATCATTCTTGCGGTTTTCTCACTTGTGTACACCGTGTACACAAGTTACAGTACCTCTGAATATAAGAAAACGAATCCTCTGGATCATATAAGAAAATCTGCAGCTTTGCTTATATGATGTTTCCTCTGAAATCTTAGATATGATTTCCTTCGTTGGTTTTAACTTATCTTATCATTACATTTTTGTCAACACAAATGAGACAAATTTTATCTCATTTTAATAATTTTGTCTCATTTTATAAATTTGATCCACATCTGCACTTTAGAATTTTTCAGCCAGGCTGCTGAATACTCCCATGACTTTTTCATACAGATCTTTTTCAACCAACGGAATCGAAGTCACCGGTAATAAGTAATCGTACAGGATCCCTTTGCTTTTCGCTACCTGCTTTGTCTTATTATAAGTCTTATGACCCATGGAATCATGCTTGAAAAGAATATAGTCCATGGATCCAATAAAGCTCTCTGCCATATCCTGATCCGTATCCCAGATATGTAGCTTTGGATATTTATCCCCCAGCTTCTTTGTAAGGTTCCGGTTTCCTCCAACAATCAGGATATCAAACATTCCGGTCAAGGCTCTGATATTTCCCTCTATCACGGAATTTTCAACTGTCTGCCTTTCTGCTGCCACCTCATCCGGTTCTGCGGACTGCTCCACTGGGATCAGACTATCTATGCAACCATCTTTCGCTTGCTTCTGTTCCTCTTTCTCTTTTTTCCCAGCTTCTGCACTCAGCGATTCCATTTCCTGCTCTATGTTTTCAAGTCGTACCTGTAATGCCGTGGCCTTGTTCAACTGCCGGTAATAATTCTCATTTACGGTCTCTTCCTTTACCTTCAAATTCTGAATTTGCCGGTCCTTCTCTTCCAGTTCCAACCTGTATTTCGCCAGTTCCTGTTCCTGTTCGTTCAACCTGGCCTTTAAACTATCCTCTTTTTGTACCTTGATATCCGGAACATTCCCGTTAAGTGTTGAAAGAATATCCTTCTTTCTTCTCTCAGATAATGCTTTTGCCATGCCATATCCTAAAAAAGCACTCCAAATCGCATCGGAGCTGTGCGAAAAATAATATTCATATTCTTCGCTTATATTACCGGCCATCATTTTTCCTTCACACACCTTGTCCACATGGATATCTGATTTGGACATAAACCCTGCAATAGCTGCGCGATCAGCTTTACTGAATACAATCTCGTCTTCATCCAGTCCAAAACGCTGCATCACCATTTCCATGAAGACCGGTTGAGCTACGGCATCACCGGAAAGCCCTTTATGCGGGATGTCCGGTGCCTCATTTACTAATTCATCCAGCTTTTCATCGCGGTAATGCTCTTTCAGGTCCTCTAGTTTTCTTCCGTTCCGGAATTGAAATGCGTATACCTTTTTGATAATATAGAGCAGCCTATCATTCTCAGTATCAATTTGTCCTCTCGGATAGTATTCCTCATGAGAACTCCAGAACAGTACATAAAGTTCTTTTATCAGATCCCGCTTTTCCAACTCCTCTTTTTTACAGAGCAGCATATAAGAGATTCCAAAAACGGTATATTTGGCTGTACTGTCTTTTTCATAATTTCTCTGTGCATGAGCCAATACCTTTTCCGCATAACGGTATTCATTTCCCTCATTATCCGGCTCTAATGCCATTTTTGTTACGCTTGGCATTATCTTCTCTATGTACATCCATATGTCCTGTTTGCACGATTCCGCTATTTTTACCCTTTGGAATGCATCAGCTTTTTTCGCCTCCGGACTTAGCATATACAGTAAGGTTCCTATTTTTACCAGATCACATGCCTGGTAAAGTTCCCCTTTGTCGATCCCGAATACAGTATCACTAAGGTATTCCTGCAAATACGCTTTACACACTGATTCCCATTTTTCATAAATAGCAATCCCCTGTGCTTTAATCGTCACATGACGAACAACAAACTTTGCCACACTGCAGATATAATATCTTTCCATAGCCGGGACAATTTTACTTACCAGTTCCTGATTCTCTATTTCCGTCAACGATGGCTTCTTGGGTTCTTCCTTCAGTCCCTGGAAAAAACGATTAGCCGATTTAATATCCACTTTCAAACCATTGGGTATTCCTCTCTTACTCAATAGCTCTATTCCTCCGTCTTTTGTGTATGAGTAGTGTCACCGATGTTTTCTGCAAAATTCTGTTTTTTCTTCCACTCATCCAGGAGTTGATACAATACCTTCTCTATTTCCTGACTCGTATAGCTTTCCGGGAAATATTCTTTGATGTTTTTTTCCTTAATTGTGACTTTTCTTTCTACCACGGCTGATTTCTTTTTCACCAGAACTTCTTTAGCAAGGGCATATGTAAGGTTTCCCTCTTTTGAGTATCCCTTTAATTTTTCTGCATCATCCTTAGATATTTTGCACCCTGTTTTCTCCACGATCTCCTGCACATAGCTCTGCTCTTCTTCATTCAGAAACGACAACGCTACGCCCTGTGAAATTCCGATTCTTTCCGCATCTACCATTTCCAGGAGTTCGTCATTCAATCTGGCCAGCCAAATAAACCGCTGAATAGTCTTCCAGCTTTCTCCAAACTCTTCTGCCATCTCCTCCAGCGTTTTCTTACCACCATTTCTTTTTCCCTGGCGCTTTGCAGCTTCGTAATCCATCTTGTAAGCTCTTGCCTTTTCACTCGGAAGAAATGAATCCCGGTATTTATTCGTATGTATCATGATTCGAATTGCGGTATCATCGTCATAATTTCCTACAATGAACGGCATTTCTGATAATCCGGCAATTTCACATCCAAGCCATCTTCGGTATCCGGCTAAGACCTCGTATCCCCCTTCTTTTCTTGGTCTTGCCATTCCTGGCTGCATAACACCAATTTCTTTTATGCTTCCTACCAGTTCATCCATCTGTGTATCCCGACGAACCTTAAACGGATGATCCGCTCTCTCGTGCAATTCTGACAAAGGAAGTATCTTAATCTCCTCCTTTGCCCTATTCAATCCATCTATCAGTTTCTTTTCATCATCATTTCCAAATAAATCATTATAGGATGTAACCTCAAAATCAGATGCCATTGGCTTGCTCATGTGCCAGTACCTCCTCAACTACTTTTTCATATGCCAGGGCTACTTTACCCTTTGGATCATGCTGGTAAATACTTATTCCACATGCCGGTGTTTCTGCAGCTCTTACCGACTGTGGGATATTCGTTTTGAACATATAAATATTGTTCCCATACGCTTCTCTTATCTTTTCCATATTTTTCTGGGCGTATGTGGTTCTTGCATCCACCATAGTAAACAAGATTCCTTCAAACTCCAATTTCTGATTGATTTGTCTTTTTACTTTTCCGATTGTTCTGATTAACTGCTGCAGACCCTTGATCGGAAGATACGCTGCCTGCAGCGGAATCAATACACTATCCACGCTTGCAAATGCATTTATGGTTATCATTCCAAGAGACGGCGGACAATCAATAATAATATAATCGTAATGCTCCCGGATGCTGTTGATATATTCTCTTAAAATCAATTCCCGGCTCATTACATTGACCAATGAAACCTCCATTCCTGATAGCTCTATGTTTCCCGGAAGCAGATCTATTCCTTCCTTTTGTTTCAGTATACCATAATCCAGCCCGATTTCATCACCTCGGATGATCTTTTCCATAACCGTTGTTAATGTCACATCCATATCATCTGCATTTTTGTAACCCAGAGCTGTCGTTAAATCTCCCTGTGCATCGGCATCAATCAGCAGAACCTTCTTTCCTTTTCTGGCCAGTCCCACACCTATGCTCAATGTAGTCATTGTTTTTGCGACCCCGCCCTTCTGATTTGCTACTGCAATTACTTTACTCATTTATGTTCTCCCTTCATTTTCTCACAATATCGTAGTTTCCGTTCGAAAACCGGATAATATATATCTGATGTCCGGTCTCCAGCCTCTTTGCCCTTAAATATAACTGCTCCCAGTAACTGATCACTACCCGGCACTCTTCGCCGTCACAATCCATGTTGAGAATCCGTTCCCCATCTGTTCCTTTACTGAATCCCAGGAAAATTCCTTCTCTTACATCAAAATTTATGCCGTCCTCCAGTCTTCTCGATAGCTTTCTGGAAGTCCGGATATCTTTCAAAACAGAGACTGTCATCAGCATCAGAAGAATATACAAGCCGGTCTGTATCCATGTTCCCTCACCTATGATCGGTGAAGTTTTAAATTTCCAACATGCGTACCCCACTATACATCCTAAAGTCAAAAATACATGCTGCTTAAAAGCAAGTTGTTGAATTTTAGTTGTATACTTGTTAAATAGAATCATCTGTAACTTTGTACTGGTCTCATCTCCTCCAGACTCAAATCCATATATTTTACTGTTCATGCCACACCCTCCGGACCATACCACCGATACCGCGTATACCCTTTGGGAACTGTCGGAAGAAACTCCATCAAATCATCTTCTCCTGGTCCCTTCACCAGATATAATTTTCGGTATATCTCTATTTCCTCCTTACTTCTGAACGTGAACATATTATTTACATGGATGTACATTCCATCCGGCATTTCCACAACCAGGACCCCATCATATAACTGATCCATATTTAAGACTGAATTATCCGTGTCTTTATGACACATCATCACACTGATTACCGTAGCCTCTACGTTGATGTTCTTATTATCGCGGTAATCAACAACCCACACTTTATCGCCCTTTTTCCATAAGTGATAATCTCTCATTCCTCTTTTAACCTCCTTTTTTGCCATTTCATATATTTTTTACTTGCTCCCGCAATACGAATATTCTCTCCCAGCGGGCTTGCGCTCAGCTCTGTTGTAATATAGTGGATAAAGTGATCTTTCCCATTTGTCTGCCTTTCTCTTAGACTAATCTGTGTGTTTCCATTATTGCGAATAATCCTTGTTTCTCCTATTTCCAAACGCGACTCTTCCAGTTCGTCCCGTATTTCCGCTTTTAGAAGATAACAGTTACTTTTTCGTTTCGGAGGCATAAATGTCGGGACATATAAAAGAGTCGTTGTTGCCATATCATAATCCCAGATAATTTCTATACTTTCCAGTAGCTGCAATTCATCAAAATTTCCAACTCGTATAACAATTCCAATGTCACTAACCTGTTTTCCACCCTCCACATACAGAAGCTGCTTTTCAAAATCTTCTGACTGAAATCTGTTTTTCGCTACTCTTACAGATCCGTACCTGCTCCCTGCGATTGCTACTCTTCGGTTCTGGAACGGATGCATTTCTGTAGTATAAATATTGGTTTGCTTGTTCTTATGGGTTTGATACACATTCACCATGCAACAGGACTCATCATACTTCTGCGTATCTATCTTTTCACAGTTCCGCTGCAATATAGGCTGCAGGATCAAGAAAAAATCTTCATCCAGATTTGCTGCCGGATATATTTCCCTGACTATACCCCGAACATATTCCTTATGTGCCACATAGCTTTTATTCATGTTCTTCGTCTCCCCTTTTTCTCACTTGTGTACACCGTGTACACAAGTTGTTTTCTCACATATGGTTTTTACCGTGATTTTTTCGTCTGTCCTGTTGTCTGCATTTTACCTATTTTCGTTGCAATGTCAAATTATTTTGATTTTTACTGCCATTTTCTTAAATGTGATATTGGCTTGACTTTTTTACCACTTTTTCCTCATATCTGAAAAACATATAGCCAATTTCAGAAATGAGATTTTTATTCTATAACATTTTCCTTTTGCCACCCAAGTTTGATACTATCCATTCTCGTTGACTCGTAATAATAGAGCCTTTTCAATTTTCCTCCTAAAATTTCCTGCAGATATGGTCCGTACTCCTCAAAGGTGATCAGATAATATTCCTCATCCTTTTCCAACAGCTCCCTGAGCTGATTCAATTCCAGATCTGTCAGGCGGTATACATTATGCTTTTTACCAGCCTGTCCCCAGCTCACGCCGCATCTATCCCACTCGTTCATCCAGATCCAGTTTTCTCCCGTTTCTGCTGCTATTTTGTTAAATGCCTTTTCCTCTCTCTGGGCTATAAGGTCTTCTGCAAAAACATGGGACAGAAGTCTCTTCATTTGTGGGATCATTTGATCATTCTCAAGTGTAAGATAATACATTTTTGAAAAGTTTCTGATATTTCCTGAATACAGTAATTTACTGCTAAGATAATGTATTTTATCTTCCGTAGCTTCCGTTGGCATCTCCTTTGTGTTTCCCCACACAAGTTTTTTCAGGTTTGTCCCATAGCGATGTCCAAATACAATTCCGATAATCTCCTTTTCCTGTACCTTCAATCCACCCTCTTCCATTCCAAACCCGTAAAATAATCTTGAAAGTCCCAGCACTGCCGTATCTTCACAACTGTTATTCCAGCGCAGCATCCGCTCCATGGTGTTATAACAGATGAAAATTCTATCCCTATAAATCAATACTCCTTCCATTCGTGACATTTTAAACATATCGCCCAAGTTCATTTGCATAGCTGCATACCTTATTTCCTGGGATGTGAAATAAATTCCTTCCTGAAAAAGTTCCTGGCTGCTATATTCCTTTTTCTTTCCATTCGGAGCGTAATGCCATCCTTCATATCGAGAATACAATTTTTTTAAAATCTTTTTCTCATTTAAGAGATCTTCCAAGGTACTCCTCAAATTAGGACTTGCTAAAATGTCGCATCTCTCCATTGCAAGGTAAACCTCTCCACTTCTGGCCTGCTCCCTGGCTTCTCTCTCATAGAACTGATGTCTTCTCCTGTTTACCGGATTTATCTCATATCTGGAATCCGTATGTTCCAATACTGCAAATCCTTTTTCTGTCAGGTAACAGTATCTCTTACCTGCGAGTTTAAAATATTCTATGTACCCCTTATTCTCCAACCAGCGAAATGTATCTCGTATATAGCGTTCATTGTAGGCAAGAGTATTTTTATTGGTCATCATCTTACGTGGTAAAATAATCCCAAAATACAATTCAAGTATAAATTTCAGAGACAATGAGCCTCCTCGTAATTTCTTATGTTCTCCCATGTTGTTTTTTCTTCCTCTCTTCCACTCTCTATCCCTTATTCTTTGAGCAAAAGTATTATTATAAATCGGTATATTTTATGAGATGATTTTTTTACTTTTGAGGAAAAGTATACTCTGTAATTTTCCCACCCGATTTTCCTTGAAAATCCAGCATTTTTGTTCTTTTTTTACCCTCCGTTTTTATGTTTTCATTGAATATAAAAACGGAGGGTTTAATGATTTTGTAATCATAGAAAACGGCATGTTTTTTTTGATTTTTCACACAAAAATGGAGTGCTTAACTCTCCTCTATTTTTGTCATGAAGCCCCCTATCTTCCTTCCCGGAACAATATAGACTTTGCAGCATTCCTCTCCTGTCTTGCAGGGCAACGTTGCATATAACACCTGTATTCTCGCAGCATTATCATCAAGTTTCAAGGCTGTTGCGATTCCATCTGTAATATGATGTGCCTCTGTATTATCGTTATCAAACCGCCTCACCAACCGTTCTTCGTGCCGTCTCACATAGCATAGGTATAACCTTTCATCTGCTGAAAATTTCATTTCCCTTTTTGCCATATAAACGGCCAACTGGCTCTGTACAACGTCTCTCAGATACCAGCAATCATTATTTCTCCGATTCAATAATTCCGGCAGCCGAATTACAATAATCCCAGCTTCTTCTCCTACAGATACCAATATGGACTCAGGCTCCATCGAATGTTTTACCATATCCACATAGTCCCTTTTCTTTAGTCGCTTTCGAATAGCGGCTGCTATCATTTCCACATTATGAAGAATCCTTTCTTCATCCAGAGCTATCATAATCTCACAACCACTCTTCTGATACTTTTGTATGATTTTAATAGAGCTGTCCAAATATTTCTTTATATTACTGATTGAACTGGGATATTCCATTTCAAATATCCCTCCATGCTTCCTCACCGCGGAATGTTTTTAATATCTTCATCCTCTCATCCGGATTCTTCTCTTCCTGATCTATATGTAAGACATGTGTAAATCCCATTCTCTGAAGCTTTTCCAGCCCTTCCGGATCTTCCAGCACTGCAATTCTACAATCCTCTCTATCATATTCACTTTCAGGTATTTCCTTTATGAGCCTGCAAATTGCTGTTTCCTGATATCTGGGTATATAAACCGCCTGAACAATTTTATTCTTCCCGTTAATGTATGTAAGTTGAAATGTCTTTAATAGATTCATCTTAAAATTTTGACTATACGGCATTGCATCAAGCAAAACCCAGAACAACGACATCTCCATTTTATTTGTTTCATCAAGCTTTTTTACTGGATTTCTGGATAAATAACATCTATCCCCTTCCTGATATTCATATAACTGTCCCCTTCTAAGGAGTCCATGAAGAGCCTTTTTTATAACCATTTCTCCCTGTCCATAGGCATCTAAGGCTTCCGCATACCATACGACTTGCGTTCGTTCCAAGACTTGCACTCTATCCAATAATTCCAGTATTACTTCCGAATATACCATTTCTATCCCCTTCCGCTTCTTGAGCTTTGCATTTTACTCATTTTTGTATCATTTCTGCTTATTTTGAGATAAATATGAGGGATTTTATTCCGACATCATATTTATCTCATTTTTGATTCATTTTTATATAAATTTATCTCATTTTTGATTAAACAATCATATTACGCTGCCTTTTCCTTTTTTTCGCTATGGCTGCAAGGATTTTAGGATCCGTCGAGAACAATTCACATTCAGAATCTGACGCTTTAAAATCCACTGCAACATTGCTGTGATTCACGCACACAAGTCCCTTTCCTTTACTAAATTGCTTGACCATGTTAATCTCTGCCTGATCCAGTTCCAATGTTTCCTGAACCCTTTTAGCCTCCTCTTCTTCCAGACCCATAACAATCTTAAATTTACATGCGTTGATAATGCCTCTTCCATAAGCACCATCCTGATAAGAAAAGAAGTCATTCAGATCCTGTGTACTACAAATAGCAGCTCCGCCATAGCCTCGTATCAGCTTAAAAATATTTAATACGAAGTCCGCTGCCACACTGCTTGCTCCAGCACCAATCAACGCCCAGATTTCATCCATGAATATTGCTTTTCTCATCGTTTTATCTTCTCTTACTTTATCCCATACATAATCCATAACAATATACATTCCTGCCGGGAGAAGTTCTTTTGACAGAAAATCCAGATCAAATACAATATACAGATTATCCAGATCTACATTTGTTTGTCCATTAAAAGCTGACTCTGATCCGTGAACCAACGGTTCCATAATTTGCTCAATTCTTTCCATGTTAGGCATCTCTTTTAAGACATTCTGTAAATCCTCAAGAATTGGCATCTCTTTATACTTTCCAGGATTATTTGGATCTAAAAGCGAATCATTATTTTTCGTTATCCCCTTTTTTGCGTAGGTGCTAATCAACGCTGTATCCAACGACTGCTTTTCCTCCAGAGAAATATCCGGAACAAGCAATGAAAAGAAAGTCTTAACTGAACCTATCTTCTGTGACAGCAACGATTGTTCAATGTCGTTACCATACAGTAATCTCATATTTTCATCTTGTGGCTTTCGTATTTCAAGGATGTTAATGCAATGATATGAGCCTCCGCTGACAATAATATACTGTCCTCCAACCGCGTCGCAACATGGTTTGAACTCAACACCCTTTTTAGGAATTATACAGAATACCTGGTATTGCTTCAGCCTCAGTCTCTCGCTCATGCATTGGGTCGTAAATGTTTTTCCTGATCCTGATGACCCAAGAATTGCCATATTTGCATTTCGATAAAGATCTGAATTAAAAATATCCACCAATGTCGCACTATGATTTATATCGTTTACGCCCAGAAAAATTCCATTTGTATCGCACATGGAATAACTCGTAAGCATATATGAGCTGGCGGCATCCATGGTCAACATATTCTGTCGGCTCTTCTGGAAAAAGTAATTATCCAGCCACCCACACGGCAGCGTACTCATAAAAGCTTCCTCTTGATGAAATCTGGCCAAAAACATCTTCATATCATTTTGCACGACCCGACTCGCCATCTCTTTATAAATATAACGTGCATTTCTTAAAGAATTTGCTGAAATCGTTATCATGATACACATATAGTAAAAATCCTGACCTGCCTTAAAACCCTCTTTAAAATAGAATCCTGTTGTCACGGCATCAGTCGCTGCTTCATAGGACTCAGATGTGTCTTCTATTGTATCCATAGACACTCTGCTGTGCCGGATCGTTCTGTTAAGCTGTCCACTAATCTCTTCTTTGTTTCTCTTTTCCAACCAGAGATCCACATCAATTCCCTCACCCGCTTCCACCAGGGGCGATAACCAACCACTCGGTACGACCATTGGAAATTTATTGGATGGAATATACCCAATCATATAATATGTTCCATCTACTACAACATAATCTGGATGACTCAAATCTATATATCCGGGAGAGAAGTATTCTACTGCAGGTATGTATGGAGGGTTATCAATTCCTACGTTTGCTTCCCTGCAATACGCTTTCATCACATTCAATACATGTTCTTTACAGCTTTCTTCCTGACTTTTTTTCCGACAAATAATATCATATAAAATTTCTATTACTGCCATATCCTCCTGATCCTGTGTTGGATCGTTCGGATCAACTTCAAGCGAAACTGCTTCATTCCCTATAAGATGGAACTGTTTGACCAGGTTTTCCATTTCACTATTCAGCCGCTGGGTTATCGCATATACATTTGAGGTAAGTCCTCTTTCTTCTTTCGGATCTAATGTGAGGATACAAAAAAAGCGCCTGGATACACTTTCTGCCTCCGACACCTCTCTGATTAACTGCATCTGATCACTATGAACAATTTTACATTTGGGAACTTTTTCGCTTCGCTGTTCTTCTTTCAGTGTATGGATGAATTTATCTATGTCCGCTTTTTTAGAAACAGATTTAAAATGTATTCTTGACGGAGCAATACGAAGCAAATTTGCAAATTTAGCAATAATCAATGCCTGCTCACTTGCTGGCTTTAAACTAAAATTTGTCGGTGACAATTCAATGATTTTGCTGTAAGTACCATCTTTCATGATGATGCAACCATTAAATACATCTTCTATCGGCAAAGTCATCTGTGTACTTTTACGCATTTTTACGGAATTAAGATATTCTTTCTCTCGGATCTCATCTGCCTTTTCTTCCCGCAGGGCTGTATTGTGTTTTTGCATCATCCGTGTTATCACATTTGGGCGTGCCTCACGGTGTTCTCTTTTTTCATTTTTCTTCATATGTTTTCCCTACCATTCACGACTCTATTTCTTTGATTTCTACAATCTCCTGTACTTTTTCATTTTCGTCTTCTACCGGTGTAATAGTTTCTATAACTGGTGTTTCCTCTATTACCTCGATAACTTCCGGCTCATTTTCCTGTGCTATCTCTGATACTGGTTCTATCTCTATAATTTCAACTGGCCTTATATCTCCAGCTTTCTTTTTCTTTTTTGCCTCACGCCTTTTTTCTTTTTCCAGTTTTTTCAGACGCTTTTCCAAATCCCGCGCTTTCCTCTGTTCTGCTTTTCTAAGCAATCTTTCCTGTCTGGCCTCTTCTTCCGCTTCTTCACGTTCCTTTTTCTTTTCGGCAGCCGTTTTCAACGCTTCCGGTTTTTCCTTGTATCCAATATCATCTTCAAAAAAGACTTCATTTGAATCCCAGGCATATTCCTCTTCTGACTCATCCTGCAGTTCATCCTCCACCTCTTCCCGTTTCAGCAGCTGCATGATTCTTTCTCTTGGGAGAATTTTTCTTTGTTTTTCTTTCAGATACTCCGGTTCTGCCTCCAGCTTTATTCTCGGATTATAATATGCAATTCGTTTCATCTGAAAAAATTTTACTAAAGTAATTGCAAATTCTGATGGATATTCTCCGTTATAGCCGATTGCTCCAACCAATAGACATACAGCAACTACCACAATGTAACCTGTCATACGATAATCTTTCGGTATCGGGAACATAGAAATCAATTTTACAAACGGCACACTCATAATCCCACCTTCCACCAGTCCCCGGAAAGATATAACATCCCCTATACGCCCCTTAGTAAAATAGTTCCGTGGAATATTGTATGTCACTGCCTGTTCATTGTTATCATCTCTTGCCATTGTTCACCACTCCATCTTTTCAAAAATAATCCTATTCGTGCAATTCCTATATCCAATATTTTTTCAAGTGTCTTCCGTTCTGGTATCCCTTCCAGAACACCTACCCTTTGGTTATATGTAACTGAAACCGCTTTGCCGTTTTCTGATACCAAATAAAACCCATTGATATCTTCCTGATTCAGCACTTTTAAGAATTCTTCCATCCGCTGTAAATTTACACTTCCTGGGATAACTGTACTTAAAAGAACCGTTAATATCTTATCCCTGTATGCCACATTAACCGCATACTGCCGTCCATAAGTAAATATATCTGCGCTTTCAAAACATTGTTCTTTCACCATCAATTCACTGTACTTATCTAATGTACATTCCAACGGATCTGCAACAAAGCTCATATCATTTCCCTTTCCAGGCAGATACCTTATTTCTGGTATCTGCCTATAATCTTCAACTTGTGTACACGGTGTACACAAGTTGGGTTAAATTTTTCTACAGTTGCATTTAAGGAAATTCTTCCCGATGCCGTATACCTGCAGTGCAACTTGATCTCCATGGCGCAAACGCTGTTCCGTCATACACCGGTCAATCGGTGTGGAGCATGTTACATTTTCCGATTCGCAATAAGAAATATAATAATCTTCTGTAACAGAAATTACTTCTCCTAAAAACCGCCGTCCAATATAGCTTTCATCTAAAACTGTCTTCTGAATCTGATCCTCTGCTGCTCTATGAGAAAGTCTCCACTCCACAGTTCTGTTTTCCTTGTCCACGTTAATTTCTTCTATCACCATCGGAATTGCCTTATCCTTTGGGAAATAATCTAAGACGTTGGAAGATGTTAAGTGTTTTCTTCCTGTCAGCCTTGGGAACGGAACTCTTGTCTGAACTCCACATGCTTCCACAAGTACCGAATTATCAGAAACCAGCAGAAGTTTTGCCGGTACGGTATCTCCAACAATTGGAGTCCGGTTTGCTGCCCTTCTTCCAAAGAAATAAATATTCTTTCGTACTTCAGCAGCTGCTACTCTACTGGCCTCAATCGCATATGTACGTTCTCCAGTCTCCTCGTTATAATGTGAAATCGCCTTAGTAATGATGACAGAAATTTTAGCTCCCAGCATTCTTTGAGCCATCTGAATCTGTCTTTCACATTTTGCTTTCGGGTCTGTCTCGTTAATATTGTCCGAAAAAGTTCCATCCAGGAAAAACTCCTCAGCCGGAATAATTGTTTTGAAATCGTTAATTTTAGTGGTGATATAGGTTCCCTGATCTCTTGGCATTTTGGAACAGCCCAGCACCTCACAATTCTTGATCCGTCTTCTGGAAGCATCATTTCTAATCTCAGACCATTTCAATCGGATTTCATCTTCCGGGTGAATAAACTCTACCGGGTTATCCTGATCAAAATCATCCGTGATCATTCTTGCCGGTCTTGCAAGGCTCTCTTCCTGTTTCTCAGCTCCATCATCAATAATCACTTCCGGAAGATGTGCTTCTGCAATCGCTTCTTCCATTTCCGCATTTACAACTGCCTTATTCTCTTTTTCTGTCATAATAATGACCTCCTTTATTTTTTTCCCATGTGGGATTTAATCCAATTTCCCGCCTCTTACATTTCGTCTGCTTTTTCCTATAATTGGCGCATCCAGCTCTTCATTTTGAGCCTCTATTTCGCGTTTTAACGGCTCTTTTGGTTTTACCCCTTCATCTATATGTTTTTCTTCTTCAGCGGTCTTATTTGCCCCGTCTACGCTCTCCTGTGATGTGCTTACGCTCTCAGCCTCATGTACTTCCTCTATTTCTTCTACTTCGGTCACATCATCCAGTTTCTGAACAGCTCTGGCAAGTTCTTCTGTCCCATTGAGCCATTTTTCCCTTTCTTCATATCGCCTGGTATAATTCGCGCACACTTCTTCGACAGTCTTCAATAAATTTACATGAGGCAGTTCCATGGAAAGCTGTTTTCTGATAGCTATAATTTTAGGCTGTTCACAGTAGAAGCTATCTATACAGTAATCAAAATATGGATACTTATCCTTGGCCGTCGAATATTCAATCGTTCTCATTTGCGGCAGATCCCCGCCATTCGAGAGTGGATGGAGATTCCATCCAAACGTATTGAGCTTCAGAACATATGCACCTCTTTTCGCCAGCAGTAATGTTCGCGGTTCCAATGTCCATATCTCGTCCATGTTATATACGTTTCTCTGCCCCTCTGCTATCGTCACCATATAATTTTTTAAGGCGCTATCAGGTGCGAACTTTCGGTACGCTTCCCTCTCAGATGCTACCTGTATTGTTTCAATACCTGACCGTGTTTCCATAAATTTTGCCGACTGCTCATCATTTGAGCCAAGAAACACCAGATAATCACAGCAGGCTTGAATCGTTTCCGCTTCCTGTTCTCCGTACAACGCTTCCAAATGATTCATTTTCTGGACTGCCAGAACAATAGACATCTTTCTGCTTCGGATGCTTGCTATTGCAACCGGCAGCACTTTAATGGCTCCCACATTTGCAGCTTCGTCTACAATAATACGAATCGGTAATTTCCTATTCTGGTCTGCAGCATGATCAAACGCATCCGAATTATCACTTATGAGAAATGAAAAGAACAATGAGGTCAATGCGCTATATGTTCTTGTCTTATCTGAAATTTTCAACCAGATAGCCGTCGGCTGATCTCCCATTTTTGACAGTTCAATATCCCGGTTACTTGTGATCCTTCTAATGTTTTGATCCTTAAATATCGCAAGCCTGGTTGTTAATCCCTGTTTCCATGACAGTCTTGCTGTGTCTGTAGAATCACAGTATGTACAGTATGCGATTCCTGCAGGTGAACTTTTATCCACATCTTTAAACAATACATCTATTTCTTTCGTACTCTTAGTTATTACAAGATAGTATACTTCTGAAATTGTACATCTCGGAGTTCCTTCACCATGCTCTATCGTTTCTATCATTTCCTGTGCATCACTATCGGTCTTTCCTGAAAACAGCAGCAGCTCGTATAAAACATCCCGCAGTTCGCTTCTGTGTGTTGTCGCTATTCCCTGGGAACACCATCTTTTCAGATTCACTTTATTCATGACCCAGCGCTGTTCATTATCCAGCATCTCATCTATAAAAATGTGAGCTGCATCACTGTTGAACTCTTTCGGATCTGCCTCCCCAAGAAATTCTTCCAAACGTGCCTTTACCTTCCGTCTGCTCTCTTCTTCAAACACATCCTCCATCCGAATACAGGAGTTGATCAATTCAAGCGTTTTTTCTATTTCCTCTATCGGAATCCGTAATTTCCACATCTTAGCCCTGGCACCGTACATATTTCTGGCATACCGCCATTTTTTGAAAATCTCTGTGGTTTTCGGCATCTCCTCAAACTTCACTTCCGGCAGGCCGGATATAAGCGCTGTCAAAACTGTTTTATATTCTTCAAGGACATACTTTATATATCTCTGCAGAACAAAGTTGACAAACATTGATAACAGATTCTTTTCGCCCTTTTCAAAAAATTCATCACCGGAATTATTGTTATCTGTGGTATTGGCAAACAGGGTATCCACAAAATCCTCCGCTCTGTTTGAGACATAATCTCCATATTCATCAAAGCATTCCCCCAGGCAATCCCATGAATCACTGAATTCCGGTTCTACCAGATTAAAAATTTTATTTACGAATCCTTCACTTCTTACGGTTTTATACAGATCACGAATCAATTCTCCTTTACTGTCAACTACAGCAAAAGAGGTTTTTGTCTTCACCGACTGCAATATCAGGCTTCGAATCAAAGCATATGATTTTCCTGTTCCTGGACTACCAACAATATAAACATTTTGATTATCTGTTGGACCAGCCTTCATAGCACACACTCTATTACCTTTTTTATCAAACTGGCCAAATATCATACCATCTACATCTTTTGCTTTTCCTACCTCGTAATATTTTTCTGCTTCTTCCTCACCTACTTTCCTGGCTGATCCATATGTCGCATATTCCTTTCGAATTACCCCCTTATCATCTGTCTCTACTGCCGGATTTATTTTTGCCCGTTTAGGTACCAGATATAATCCCAGGAACACCAACCCCAGCACTAATGCAAAAAATAATATCCATCCCTCTTTTGAAAATAAGCTATATCTTAAACATACTACCGGATTCCAGGTAAATTTCTTACCATCAGGCGAAAGTAAATTTTTAAGCTTCAGCTCTGTATCAAACTCTTGAAGAATAACACCAATCAGATAAAATGCTCCCAGAATGCTCAAAGCAATAAGTGCTTTCAGTTTTTTCATCTTTTCTGGTGATTCGTCTTTCAATTTTTCAATATATTTTATTAGATCTTTTAGCAAGCCACCCTTTACTCCTCTCCTAGTATTTCATTTGAATCATTTTCCGAATGCAAATCTATAAAATCCTGAAAATCCATAGAAGACCATGGAATATATCTTACTTCCCGTGGAAAATCATATTCACCGCTGCTCAAATACATCAGACCATCCCCAATTTTCACATCTATACCCATTATTCGTGAAAATGTGGTTGCTTCCACATACCAGATATCATTTTGTTGGAACGGATATTCTGCCTCCATGGTAAATTTCTTATATCCGAATCCTCCATAAAACAAATACTCATAAGCCTCTTCACCTTGCGCGGGTAATTTTATAGCAGCCGCACTTCCCGGATACATAATCTGAATCTCTGTTTCTGTGACCTTCACCTCATACGGCAAATAACCATTCAGTTCTGATACAGGGACATAGTATTTTCCATCTTTTTCAATAAAATTCACATCAGGAACCACTAGACCATCACTCAATACAGTTCCTGCAGACCACTCAGACTCACCGTTCAATATCCCTTTGCCCTGTTCAAATGCATTTTTTAATATCTCATATTCTGGCCTCGTATTACGGTTCGCAAGCCAATACCCGTCTGCATCACGCAAATTATTTCTTTCATCGTCCGGCAAATGATTATTTTGGTCATAAAAAATCTGTGTTACTCCTGAATAGGTGTACAGTTTTGAATCTTCTGACATATATACCGGCAGCCCTGTTGTCGTATCGTATCCATAAATTTCATTTTGATCCTGTTCCTTTTGCCTTTCCCATATCGCATAGGCTTCCGCATTAGATGCACCAAATTCTCCATAATAACCATAGGCTGTATCCTCACCAGAATATACCGAATCAAGAATGTGATTCCCAATATACAGCTCTAAGGCGTATGACGGATTCTCCTGTTTCTCACTTTCAGTCTGTTCCTCTGTCAGTTCTTCTTTTGTTTCCGGTATAGACGATGTTATTTCCGGCCTCTTTATCTCTACATCCGTGTTGTCAGAAGCAGCTTGCTCTAAATCTGCAGTCCGGAATGAAAAAAGCAGCACCATCACTATTCCCACAGTTATTACAGCAAATCCAATTTTGACCACCCATTCAAATTTTTCATTATACGCATGAGCAATAAGATTCTTTGCAACCATAAATAATATTACCCATACCATCAACAATGTAATTCGATTTATCCATGGATTCTTTTGCACCACATCTGTTTCCGACGCTTCTTCTACATTCACCTCTTCCTGTGTCTTCGATTCTACGCTGTTCTCATTTATTTCCGTTGTTTCTTTCTCACTGTTTTTCCCTTTCTCTAACACCGTAACTGTCACTTCCAGCGTTTCATTCTCTTTGACATATACCTCTCCAGGCGTACATTTCACATCATAATCTGTGTTTGTAAATGTATTCTGAATGGTTGCACTAACCAAATACCTTCCCGGAGACATTTCCTTTTCTGCTATGTATCCGCTTTGAGGCAACAAAAAACACTGACCATTTACGATATCAGTGTCTCCGATTCTTACTATAAGTCCTTTTTTGAAACCGTCCGGTACTTCTCCCGTAAATTCAATCGTTCCATTTTCTTGAGCTTCTGCCATAATCGAGCTGTCCGCTGCAGATGCTCCCATGCTCAAAATCAGCCAACATATAAATATCCAAAATATTTTTTTCATGGACACCTCCTAGTCAAACGCATTGTAACGATAGCAATATTGATAGCTTGATATATTTCCATAATAGCAATCCCCATAGGTCATAACCGACCCAGGCGAGGTACATTCTATATATAGATCCTGGCCTCCAATATTTCCGCCATAAATTACAACATGCCTGACTCCTCTTGCATTCTGATGCCAGAAAACATCCCCTGGCTGCTTTTCTGAACGATCTACTCTATGAAAATACGATGACGATGCATAATCAGCCGTTGTACTGCAATCACTGTCAAAACCAGCACTCCAGTAGCTCCATCTGACAAAGCTGGAACAATCCAGATACTGTCCAACCGTAAAATTATCCGGGCCGGTTCCTGCAAGCGAACGAAGCGGCTGGCTATACTGGAACATACCTACACCCTTTAATGCTGCTTCCACCACTGCAATCCTGTCTTCACTTATTCCCTGGCTTCTTAATTCTGCCAATATCGCCTGTATCTCCGGATTATCCATGCTGCCAAATCCACCATATCCTACTACGATAGATAAGGCTTCTGCCATTCCCATAGCATTTTGATAATCTTCCGGCGACATTTGAAAAACCTGATCCTTAAATTCCTGTTCTCCGGTATACTGGATAAACGTCATTACCTCCAGCTCGTATTTCTGAACCGACTTTTCATTCTCTCCCTCATATTCTGTTTCTATTCCATTATCTGTCGCTGTGGTAATATAATTATTTGTATCATTGATTGCTACCGTTCCTGAAAACGAAAACGCATCCGGAGATAATGCGCTTATATCAGCCGTCTGCGTTCTAAAAAGTAAGTCTTTGTTCTCTTTTATCAGTTTTCGCAATCCTTTTAACGTGGGCGTATTCTTGGTTTCCTCATAATCCTCCGTCAGTGAATCTGCATCATACTCGTCCCAATTTTCATCTTCTTCAATATTGGTGTAATATGACTCATCATGATCTGTACTTTCCTCATCTGCCATAGATGCATTCCACAAATCGTACATTTCCAGCATTCGCATAATGCTTTGATTGATCGCAATCTGGTCATCATCTGAACTATCCCCTACATCATCTCCAAACATTCCGCTATATGTATGCCTAAATGTCAAATCTACTTCATCAGCTCCATCCACATCCAGTGATTCCCATGCATTATGTACGGCCTCCGATATGATGTTATAGTGTCGCTCGGCCTGTTTCCGGCACCTTTTATATGCCTTTTTATAGATTTTCTCAAGCTTCGTCTCATATTCTTCATAATTTGCTTCTATGGACCATGTTCCTTCCTCCCCTGAAAAGAGTTGTGTAAAACACGATGCCAGATTATTTACAACACCCAAGACGCAACATATCAATAAAAGCAACGCAACTCCCATGGCTATAACTGCTAAAAAGACTGCCTCTATCACATGAAGAATCACTTCCGGATTCTTTGCCACCTCTTTAACTGCCCCTGCAATATTACCTGCAGCCAAATTAGCTCCTGCTTTAGCTAATGTTTTCGCATCTTGTGCCGCTGTTTTGGCACCATCAGCCAGATCATCGGCCATATTTTTATTTTCTTCCATACTGCTCATCTTTCTTCGTCTTATTTGAAATCAGTTTATATGCCACCAAAGATGCATTATCCAGTTCTCCAGAATTACGGAAAGCAAATTCGTAGGTTTCGCTTTTATGCAATACTAAATTTTTCATTTCATGCAGGTAAATCAAAACCTCTTTTTCCTCACGCTCATCCCAATACTCCCCAGCCTCGTTTATTGTCATCCGGATCTGATAATTTGTTTTTGGAATTTTCATAGCCTTTCGTATAATATTTCCCTGGATTTCTATATTTTCACACACTCCCCTGCAGATCAGAATTTTTCCCTTTCGATACTGATTATAGAAATCATACATGTTTGCACCGATAGCTGCTATAAAAACAAGAAGCACTATTGCAATTTTCCAGTCCCCATGAATCAAAAAAGATATCATCACCAGACTCAGGATTCCAATCGCTATGACCGGTTTCTGAATCCGATCCTTCACTATTGTCGGTAAATTATTCATATGTCACCTCTCGTTTCTTAGATATAGTCATGTTCACGCAGGAAATCCGTATATGCATCAACCAGATCCTTCGGACTTCCATCTGTTTTATGTCCAGTAGCTTTAGCCCAGTCTTTCAGCACCTCATATGCTGCACTTCCGACATTACCAACTTCTCTAGTGGGCTGCACAGAATTTTCAGATGTTCTCTCCACAAACCGCCATATATTATCCGGATTCTCAGCATATGCCGCATTAGCCTCTGCAACAGCTGCATTAAGCTGATTTTGAGCTTTCTCGTTCGGCACGTACTCCCTGCTGTCTTTCTTATATTCTGTCTCCTGCTGTTCAAATGCTTTCGGTACGTGATCATGGTAACATACAAATTCTTTTCCATCCTCACTTCTGGAATGAGCTAAAGAAGTTATTCCCTCTTCTTCTTTTCCCAGCTTTTCTGCAACACTGTAATTTTTATCACCATTCAGGCTGTAGCAGCTGACTACGTTTCTTGTAACGCTTCCATCTGTACCCTCTTTTTCAAATGTTAAAGAACCTTTTCCCGTATCAGGATTATAGGAGCCACCTGTCAGTTTACCCATGCCTCCAGCTTTGGCTGCATTCACTACATTATCTCCAAATACACCTTTCGCCTGCAGTTCCATATCTTTATTGCTATCAAATGGAATCGCCTGGCTCTCTTTCACATCCATACAATTCGGAATTTTAGAGTGCGGATAACTTGTCTTTCCACTTTTGTCCAATCCTGCTATCGTTCTCATTGCTGTCTGCATTCCTGTGGCTGTTCCCACAACCTGACTTTTAGATGGTGTAGCACTTCTCATCTCACTCGCCACCGCTTTTGCTCCTTTTGCTGAAATAGCAGAAAAGACATGTCCTGCCCCTCCGATGATTCCACCACCAACAACTCCAGCCGGTCCGGCAATTATTCCTCCTATTCCTGCACCTTTAGCAACACTCATAGCCGTTGAAGCAACCCCTTTTCCTGCTGCTTTTATTCCCTGTGCTGCTGTCTTGACCGCACTGTTATTACCTCTCACACTTTTTGCAACACTGTTCGCAGTTGCTTTCATTCCATTTCCAAAATTCTTAACTGCTGCAGAAGCTCTACCCGGTGCTGCTTTTATAGCTCCAGGTACATTCCCGATAAACTGGCCTGCTTTTGCTTTTAATCCAATAAGACCTCCAGCGCCAAATTTCCCTCCAGAATTTGAGCCACCGCCAAATCCCGGAATTCTTCCTGTCATCATCTGTGCTGCTGCTCGATAGTTCGACATAATTTCGGGAATATCTCCCATCATTTTTCCGGATGACATACTGGTTAATCCCCAATTCTGGAGCATCTGCTCCGCATTTTGCACTACTTTCAAATATCCTATCTGCATCATAAAGACAAGTAATATGGATGAGGATGCATCTGTTGCTGCAGCAATAAATCCACCTGCAATATTTACGCAAAATACCCTGATAAACCAAGCATTCAAAATCATTAGAGCCAGCTGTGTCACCATTGTCCTGACATAACTCCAAAATACAAATTGCGTACTGGCGCTCGTTAAAGTACACAGCGTACAGGGACAAAGATACAGCTGCACACAGAAATTAGCATATCTCGAAAAAAGTTGAAACCATACCTTCATAAAATTCCATAGAAGAATGATTACAAGAATGATCACAAATACGCTGCCAATCAAAATTGTTGAAAAGAATGCACTTTGCGCTACCGTTATCTGATCAGCGATTTCCTCTGGTGTCTGATCAAGCAAACCTCCTATCACATCAGAGAAGTTAATCATATCCTCCGATGTAAAAATCAGCTGATATAATGCATCTCCATATTTGAGGACTGTGGCAATTACTGTATTGCTGGATAATACCAGCCATCCTGCTATAATTGTCCGTGCTGCTATGGATAAAGATGTGTCCTCTGTTCCTCTTGGTGACATTATTTGCATCAATGCCGCCCATCCACAGATAATAATGACTAATGCGATCCCTATCACAATCATGGTATCCATGTAAGTAGACAGACCTGCAAACCATTTTGTCAGATCCTGTGGCGTTGCAAATTTAAACGGTGCCAGTAATGTTTCTGTTATTAAACTGGCAAAGGCCCTTAGCATCTCTTTCACACCATCTGCCAGACCTTCTGAAAAAAAGTTCACGATTGTTGTAATTAACGAATCCAATTTCTGTTCATCTCCTTTTTATCCAACACAAAAGGAAGCTTCATCAGCTTCCTTCCATGTATTCGTATGTAATTTGTGCTTCTATTTGCTAAAGATATTCGTGATCATATCTGTTAGCCAACCATATTTTAATGCTGACGCTAATGCAAAGCCTCCTATACACCTAAAAAACCATTTCTTTCCCGTCTGGCACATTTTATCGTCCGGCGCTAAAATATATACGCCTCCAGCAATCAATCCAATAACTACTACTAATTTCTGAATCAGGCTCCAAACACTTTCTTCGTAACCACCAACTGCAGATTCTGCTCTTGTAAATATATCTTCGCCTGCAAATGCCAGGGCACAGCACATTCCAATTACAAGAACCTGCGTTATTACTACTTTTACTATCTTCTTTTTTTCCACAGGATTATCCCCCTCTTTTTCTTTTTCCTTATCTTAACTCGCACCCGTGCAACATGGAATTCAAATAGCATCTTTTATTTCTTCAAATCCAAGTTTAGATAACATTCAAATGTCAGTCTTATCAAAATTCAAATCACCGATAATTTCCAAATAATTTTGTCAATTAAGCTCATAAAAATATCCCGGTCAGAGCCGGGATATCAAAATTTTCAATCTTTTGTTGTCAGGTAAGAAATCATTGTCCTTGTTGAATATCCCCATAAAACAATGCTCAATACATCGTAAGCCTTTCTCCGCTGCTTAAAGTATGAGGCCCTGGACAAATGCAGGCGTTTCTTCAGGACTGTATCTAAAGTAATCTGGTTCAATATCAATTCAGTCTGTATATTCAATAATTCATAATATAATTCCCCGTTCTTTGGAAAATACTTTACCTGCTCGATTGCATTGCGGATCAGAATCATATACTCCAATATGCTCCTCTCGCAATCCAGATCTGCAAATCTATGTCCAAATTCCAAAAGTTCCTCCGTAGTCCTGCAGTTTCTAATTGCCTTGAATAAAGTGCCATCCTCTCCGTATCTCCACAATATTGTACAGTAACATTTCATCAGAGCTTCCGTATTGTGAAAAAGCTCTTCGGTCTCCTCATCTAAGGAACGCCTCGAATACAGGATCCGCGAAAACAAATAATCAAACCGCTCTCCATACTGAATACTCAGCATTTTTACCGCTGCTATGTAATGCGTCTTCACTTCATAAAATGACGGTCCATTTTCCCCATACTTTCCCGGATATATATGCAATCCGGATATAATGTGATGGTAGCGGTACCCATTCTCCGGAATATACTGCAGATGATTTACCGCTTTCTCTACCAGATCCGTAATTTTTCTCGTATTGGCAAATTGAAGCCTCCGATACTTCAAATTCATCAATACGTCCTTTTCATCCAAGATCTCAGACAGGATCCGATTCAGATCTATCATTTCAGCAATTCCCTCCGGACACTCTTTGTCTGACAGGCCCGTTGTTATATTATGCTCCAGCGCCCATTTTTGAGTAAGATAAGTAGATAATGCAAGTGCCGTAGAGCGGATGGACGGATCCCGCTGAATCTCCGCATTCAGCAATTTCATTGCTGTATTTGCCCGTGTTGCATTTGAAATAGAGCGCCGGAAAAATATATTCAATATTTCCTGCTCATTTATGATCTTATCCAGTATATCACTTTTTTCCAACTGTCCGCTTTCGTATAATTCCACTTGCTCACCTCATTTCTGACACATCAATTATACGGGAAATTTCGCAAAAGGCAAGCAACGGAATTTTTATAAAAAAAATAGAGTTGTTGTAATATCATTTTTGATATTACAACAACCCTTTACACTGCAAGTTTACCAGTACAAATTCAATTTTTCTTCAGCTTGTTCTGCAGATAGTGAAAACTCCTCCATAATTTTATGTTTCGCAAGCTCCCTGGAACTGCCGAAACCCTGGCATAGTTTTATTCCCTTTTCTATTCCTTGTTCTATTCCTTGTTCTATTCCTTTCTTTATTCCTTTCTCTATTCCTCTTTCCGTTCCAATTTCAATTCCCTCATCCAAAATTTTCTGCATTTCGTTACACATAATCTCAACTCCTTCCGGTGTTTCTTTTAACTCGTATACACGTTCTGCCAGAATCGCACTGTGCATCTCACTCGGATTTTTACAATTCAGATCGTGCATTAACCTTCCCAGTTCCGTATCCGCTCTGTTGCTTCCCGTCACATAGATAATATGCGCCTCATCCTTGAAATTCTTCTCGACTTCCTCTATCTTCCTTTCCACATGATAAATCGGAAGTCCGTAGCCCAACACATCACCTCTGGTAATGAAAATAACATAGCTTTCTGGCAGTTTGCTAAAGTCCTGCCCTGGTTCCAGCGTATTCATGTCCAGCAACCCACTATGATATCTTGCTCTCTTAGGTGATGCCCCTTGATCTTCATGCTGAAACTCTACATTTATTTCTTTTCCTTCTGCATTCACAGCCACACAATCCAAAATTGCAGATTTTCCTTGCAGGTTCTTATAATCCTTCTGTAAAACCTGATCTATTACCCGCAAATTTTTCTCACCCATGATTATCTGCAGAATATACTCTGTACAGCTCTTTTTTTTCAATACATTCCGCATAAATACATCATCCATAATGGTGAGTTTCTTTACTACACTCTCATAATGGTTCTTCCTCTCCTCCAAGTACCTCTGGTTCTGTTCGTCTTGTGAGATTCCATGATTGCCTACCTTACCCATAAGGCTCTCCTTTTCTAGTTATAGTATAACTGTTTTTTTTCTTTGCAACAATCCTTTTTACTCTGGATCCATTATGTTTTTAACATATTTTTTTCCTCCTGAAAGTATTTAGACTCCCATTTTATAAAAACAAAAAGGACCAATATGCAATGATACATATTGATCCTCTATATTATTTCGCTGTTTTTATGTTGAATGCTAAGTCTATGGTTTTATTATAATCTCCTGGATTATATTGTCAACCATCAGAAGAACATACTTTTCATCAATTCGTTACCCAGAGCTGAATTTGCATCCTCTGTCTCTTCTGCTTCGAGCGTATCTTCCGCTTCCGCATAATTCACTGTGGCCTTTTGCTCTTCTTGGACTTTCTGCTCTGGAAGCTCTTTTTCCGTTTCCACCTTTGGCGCCGGTATGTTATATGGGATCGGATCCAATAGCTGCTCTATCGCTCCACCAGTCTGTGCATTCCGATATTCCATATACTCTGCATATCTTTTCTGCCGTTCCTCCAGTTGCTGCTTCTCAGCCTTATATTTTCGGAGTTCCAACACTGTATTTATCAGAAATTCCGTCGGCTGGATTTTATTTTTCTTGGCCTCCATTATTTCATTGTAAACACTCATATGTGTCTGATTCTCAGGTAAAAAATTGATATTTACTCTTATATACTCTGACATTCCTTACTCCTTCCGGAGATTTCTCCCCATATCCAGATACCCTTGAGCATTTGCTTTTACATCCGTTATGAAGATCGGCTCATATCTATGGCTCTTCCCTGCAAAATAATCTTTTATATGAGACATAAAGATCTGGGAGCCTCCTCCGAGGAATACCGGCACTGCAGATGTTAATTTAACACCTTCCTCCAGGAAACCGTTCAAAAGATTAAATACATAATCCTTAGATACGCTATCATAGATTTCATGCAGCTGATCCTCTAACTGCACCGAACGCTTTGTCTCCAAGAAGTAGCGATCCAGATCCACAAACGGAATCTCATAATCCTTTTCTTCCTCTATCCGGTTTACAATAGAGCTATACATACGCAGGACACCTTTATTCATGGTCCGGATACAGTCCTTGTTCAATTCTACTCGGCCGCTTCCGCTCTCTTTGACCAGGTTCAAAATATCTGTCGTATAGCCTCCAATATCAATCAGATAGATGTTACTTCCCTTGCTCACAATATTTCCGAGTTGGCTATTGGCTGCAGCGAGGCACTGTGAAAATATCATCACATCATCCACATGAATTTTAAACTTCTGGCCTGCATAACTAAAATCATAATCCCGTTTGTAAAACTCAATGTACTGATCTCTATATTTCTTAACATGCAGCGGCGGCAGCCCCAGACACAGAACCACGTTCTGCTCAATTACTTCCGGTAATCTCAGATCACGTTTTTCTTTCTTCAGCATAATCTCTTTCGCCATTGCGATCATTACCAAAAGCATGTAATCAAAATTTGCTTTATTATCCTCATGTGGGAATTTCTTGTCACATATACTGTAACTCTTCCCTTCATAAACCAGGCAATCTCCTCCAAGAGCGCCATCATACTCTGTGTAACATGCGCGAAATACTGTGTTCGGTGTTTTGATAGAATGATTTCCCGTATCTACCGCAATTAACATAGGTTTACCAGCCATCAACTTTTCCTCCTTGTTGATATCAATTTACTTTATTTAATCTTATCTTATCATTACACTTTTGTCAATATTTGCATCATTTATTTATATTTTATCTCATTTTGTACTCAAGAGACCTTCACTGCAACTTGTGTACACGGTGTACACAAGTCAAAATCCCCATCAATTCTGAATTTTCAAAATCAACAGGGATTATACTCATAGTTCTTTCCAACAGAATTTCTTATCATACCAGATCACAGCTACTTTTCCCTTTATATCTTTTTTACTTACAAAAGTATTTTCCCAAAATCTTGCATCATAAGAATTTTCACGATTGTCACCCAGCATGAAGTAACAATCTTCCGGTACCTCATAGGGGCCATATACGTCTGTTCCTGCTTCTCCTATATATGGTTCTGATAATTCAACACCGTTGATATAAACCTTTCCAGAAATGATTGCAACCGTATCTCCCGGTAATCCTATTACACGCTTGCAAAACAATCTCGAACGTGTATCTGGCTCTATGAACACCACAATGTCCCTTCGTTCATATTCTCCAGCCAGTATCCCTTTCACCATAATTCCAATGCTCCCACTATTGATCGTTGGCTCCATGGATGCTGATGGTATATATGTCCCAGGCAGTATCAAAAAATGTGTTATAAGAAATACCAACACCAGCTCCGTAATACAGAATAGTCCTACTTTCTTACTGCTGCGTTTCATTCAGCGGCTCTCTCAACCAAATCTGCGTATCTGCTTTTAACGGTTTATATCCATACGCTTTCAAGCTACCACGCAACAATGTATTATCCTCTGGGACAATTACAGCCATAATATCCACCAGCTGCTGCAATGCAAAAATCATAATGTCGCTCAGATTAGCTCCTATAAGGGTATCTGCATCATTTTTCTTGATAAATGGGGATCTTCTGATATCTGTAACAATAACGGCGCATCCTTCATCTTTTTTCCTGCGGTAAATTTCTGATATCAATGTACTTATATGTGCATCTTCAATCTCACTAAATGCAGCTTCTTCCAATGCGCTCAACTGATATGATGAAAATGTCAAATTCAGCAGAGGAAATACAAAATACTCACTGCTGGTACTATATGTAACCTCAAACTCCTGATCTTTGTAATCCTCATCCGCATAGATACAATCATTCCAATATTTGAGATCTGATTCCACATATCCCATCTCTTCAATTTCAGATATAGGAATACTTCCCATAATCTGCAATGTCTCGTACAATGCATTTCCATAGTTGATAGCATCCGCACTCATTGAATATGCAAAGCTTGTACTTTTCCTTGAAAATGTTAAATTCCTTTCTGCTTTTAAATCAAATGGAAACTTAAAAAAATCTTTCACGTAGACCTCCTCCTGTTTTCTCAATATTTACAAATTATTATATCGGTCAGATCATGAATTGCAAGCAACGCAATTTTTTCTCATTTTTCAATATGGACATCTATCATTGCCGGCAGAAATATCTCACTTGCTTTTGCTAAAAGGTAAAGCCCAACGCATCCCAGCAAATAGATGATAGCCGCCCCGCTTTGGTATCCTCCCTGAAACCAGCGCTTGCACATAATACCTGCCAATATTATCGCCAGTATCTTTGCGGCCTGTAATATTACACTATATATATTTCGCTTTATTCCCAATTCATCTTTTATACATTTTCCATTCATTGCAAAAAAATGAATCAATGAATCTATTGTGCCATCCATTTCTTTATCTGTGATATTCTCGTCTTGGACTAATCCAATCAACTGTGCGCCTCCAAACCGGTAATTACATACCACAGCTCTGCAAGTATTACCATTGAGCTGCAGTATCCCCTCATATACTTTTCCATAGTACCTACAGCCTATCAATTCTTCAGGCTGAAACTTTCCTCCGGCCAATTTAATCAATTCCATATTGATTCTGCTCATTTGATACAATTTCTTTTTCATCTTTCAATTCTCCAACATGTCTTCTTAATATCGTCATTGCAAATACTCTTCTCTGGGCTTCAACCCGATCACATGCATCTTCAATATAAACCGGTCGTATTGGAATCACAGGTACTTTTTTAGGTACTGCATAATTGTTTATCTTTTTCATCATTTTACCTGAACAACTTCTTACGACAAAGATTACATCAGCTCCATTCAGCATGAAGGAGATATCATCCCGTTTTCTCCATCTGTTGTAATTCCAACAATGTAACGCTGGGTAAAAGATTCTGAACAAATCGCACATAACCTGATCCCCCATCAGAACTGCTACCTCTACTTTTTCTGCCAGCCTCTTTATGTTCTGATCCACTTCCTCCATACTATATTTCTTGCGCATCTCCTGAAGCTCAAATCTATCCCAGGTTACTCCCTGGCTATCTATTTCTGCAAGCAGCTTTTCTATTGTCATTTTTTCTTCTGGCCTGCACTCTTGTATATACGCACACATAGATTCGTGAATCATTAGCTCTTGACAAAGAATTTCATCAAAGTAACGCCGTCTTTTAAATTTACTCCATAAATTTACTATGCTCATTTATGTACTATTCCTCCTGTTTTCATGTACCAGCTCTCCTGTTTTCGACTTTTTGATGTACTTTTTCTCCTGTTTTCATGTACCAGCTCTCCTGTTTTCGGTTTTTTGATGTACTTTTTCTCCCGTTTTCATGTACTAGCTCTCCTGTTTTCGGCTTTTTGATGTACTTTTTCTCCCGTTTTTATGTGTCAGTTCTCAGCTCTCTGATGTACCATTTCTCCTGTTTTCATGTACCACTTCTCCTGTTTTCGGCTCTCTGATGTACTTTTTCTCCTGTTTTCAGTTATTGATGTACTATTTCTCCTGTTTTCATGTACCAGCTCTCCTGTTTTCAGCTCTTTAATGTACTTTTTCTCCTGTTTTTATATACGAAATACTTCATATAGCCATATATTTTAAAACTTATAGTCCCCCACTGGCTCATTTCACAATGTACCAGCCCTCCTGTTTTCATGTACCACTTCTCCTGCTTTCAATTTCTCTTCATGTACCGGTTCTCCTGTTTTCATGTACCAGCTCTCCTGTTTTCAATTTCTCTTCATGTACCAACTCTCCTGTTTTCATGTACCAGCTCTCCTGTTTTGTAAAAAAAAAGCTGTTATTTTACAGCTTTTTTCATTCCCTAAATATAAAATACTTAGTAAATATAAAATATCCTTTATTAAATAATAAATACCCACTGCACTGTTCCATTCATATATCAGCATTTACCCTTTTACATAATCTGCTAGTTCCATTTGGTAATAATCCTTCATAAGATTGTATCTGCTTTCCGATACACCTTTTATCTTTTTTGTGGTTTCCAATTCAGCTAACTCTTTATCTACACCAAACTTCTTTTCTATCATGAAAGTGTAACCTATAATTTTTCGATTTGAACGTATTGCTTTATATTTAATACTCAAGCTTGTTAATTCGTTAATTTCTTTTATAGAAGGATCTATTACCCATTTTCTCAGATCTTCTATTTTGAGATACTTATCCTCTAATGCGAATCTTTCTCTTATCTCCTCGATTGTCATTGTACGACTTTTCTGAAATGCCTTCGCTGCAAATAATTCATAAAAGGGGCTACTATAATTACCTCTAAGCCCCAACGTTTCCTTTAATGAGAACACAGTAAAATTATCTGTAAGCTTAATCAGAAGTGGCACCACCGGCTCAGGAATGGTCACTATAATTGTTCCATCATCACTATTGATTTTAGGTGTTGTAATCCACGTAAATAGAAAGCTATTACCTTTTTTGTCATCCAACCAAAATCCGCGTGTAGCTATATTTTGTAAAGTAGCCTTAATGTCCTTATAATTTTTTCCACAAATAGAAAGGCCACATGTATTACAATATTGAGAAATTGGAAATTCCACTTCCAGAGCACCTTCAGATGTAAATCTAAGATTCCTTTGAAGTTCACAATTCGGCGAAATTAAGCTTAAAATAAAATTCACAGCTCTTTGTTCGACTGCCTTTAATATATGTTTTTGTTTAGTCACTTTATCCATGTAAGGGACTACCGATTCTATAAGAGCATTATGTTTTACCACTTTATACTCTCTCTGTTTTATCGCTTCAAAATCTTTCTCCGGATTTTTCATATGTCTGCCTCCTCATAAGTCCCTATGCTCCCAAGCCCATTTTGCGTAATATTTGCCATTATGATTATATTGATTGTATTCTGCAGCCAATAAATCCATATCTATATCCAGGACTTCACTTATATACTCTAGTGTCTGCCCCTGATGGCTCAGATATTGGATCATTGCTTTATCAGCATATGTTAAGCTGCGAAATTCTCTTGGACATAATTTTTTCTTCAACTTCGTATCTCCTGTACTTTGCCATAGCTATCATTGCAGCTCATTCCGGTCACACCACCAAATGTAATCCCAGGTATATCTCCCCTTAAATATGCGCTGCATGATGATCTGGCAATCATCATATGAGAATTCCTTTGCACCGGACAATCTTTCTATTACTTCATCTGTCGGCACACACAACTCCATCGCTACATCCATCACAGTAATCTTTTCTCGATTGAGTATTTTTACCAGATTTGGATAAATAGACTTCATACGCTTTCCCTCTCATTATCTTAACTGTGTGTTTTATTCGTTTTTACTCAATAGAGTAATTGTATGATCGTCTATTTTGCTTGTCAAGCATTTTGCACTCCATTTTTGTATGCACAATTCTATCATAATGGTGCTTTTTTGTAAATATTTTGTGGTTTTGTGCCTCAAATCAGTATTAACTATTCGTATTATTATACTTTACTTTGGGTATTTTTTGATGTATAATAATCCTAAATTAAAAATAAGGGAGTTATTGATATGACCATTATTGAAAAATTAGTGTATCTTATGGAACAGACAGGCGAAACACGAACCGCTGTCTCAGAGGCAACTGGTATCCCCTACACCACAATTCAGAACATCTTTGTTCGCAGCTCATCAGATCTACGGATTTCTACTCTGATCAAACTTTGTGATCACTTCCATGTGACCCTTGATAGCTTTGCCCGGTCAGATGTAGATGAGTTGGAGTATACCAGCGGTCCTTACAAAAAAACACTTCTGTCCTCTTCTGAACAGACACTAATTCTTACTATGCGTAATTCGGATCCGGTAACACAGGACTGTGTATACCGCCTCTTGAAAATCGAAAATGATATGCCTGATGAAAAAGGCGCTTAATTATAGCTATATAAACAATTTGCTCTATTCTAATTTATTCTAAGTAAACCTTTATGGTAAAGCATCTTACACCCTAAAGGTATTTTTCCTATACACAAAATTCCCCTTATTTTTGCGTTACTACTATATTTTTCATTGGTGAAACTATGCTTACAGTATTAAATGAACAAATTAAGTGTTTGCAAATGATACTATCCGCTGATATGATTGATACATCAGAGGGTAAAAAACAATTACATATGTTAAAAGAAAAAGCTGTAAAGAATGTTCACCACTATGCTTTTAATCAACGTGCTGACGGCAGATTTGTCACCAAAATGGCAAATGGAAGCCAAATGACAGGGGGGACGTACAAGAACCTTATTGACAAATTATATGAATTCTATTTTGGCTCCCAAAATGCTTCACTTGCATCTTTGTATCCAGAATGGATTGAATACCGCTTAAACGAGTCCCCTGCAAAAGAAAAAACTATCAAAGAGGATCAGTATGTGTGGAATTCTCTTCTGAAGGGAAAAGAAATCACCTTGCTTCCTCTCCGGAGTTTGGAGGCACCAAACTACATTGTTTTCTTCCGCTCTATTACTAAAAATCGTACTCTGACCCGTAAGCGATTTAATAATATGAAAAGTATCATGAATGGCATTATTTACTATGCCATTGAGAAAGGCATTATAATTCACAACCCATTAAGCGAGATTGATTACCGGAAATTCACATATAAGCCAGAAAACAATTCTATCATGCCTTATACCGAAGAAGAACGTCTTATGATTCTGGATCATCTCAAAGATGAAGAAGACTTGTATTCCTTGGCCATTCGTCTGCAGTTTCATTTAACACTACGAATCGGGGAACTTAAAGGACTTCGATTTGATGATGTTTATGGGAATTACATTCACATATGTCGTTTGATGAATTATAAGAATGAAATTGAAGAAGACATAAAGGGACACGCATCCGAGGGTATACGCTGGCTTCCACTTCCTGATGAAGCGCTTCGTATTATCCAGAAAATCAAGGATCGTAATCCCAACAGTCCTTATATGTTTATAAAAGACTCCGTGACCCTGACCACGGGTACCTACAATGATCACCTGAAAAAATGCTGCACAGAGCTTAACATACCATACCGCTCTTCGCATAAGGTCCGATTTTCAACTGCCTCTATTCTTTACCATGAAGGAGTTACGCTCCCAGAGCTGCAGAATATGTTAGGTCATACTACGCTTGCAATGACTACTCATTACATAAAAAAAATCAGTACCAATGATTCGGTACTGCAAAAAGTCAACTCGGTTTTTTCCAAAAATTGTATGCACCTGTGATGCACCTCTGGTTTTCGCCATAAAAAAATCACTGAACCCCTTATTTTATAAGGAATTCAGCGATTCTCTTTCATGCCGGCAACCGGAATCGAACCGTTTTAATCTAAAAAATATACGTTAAAGAAAGGAGATTTTTACCCTCTGATAGATTCTGCACCTCTCTATGCACCTCTTGCATTAAGTGCAACTCAACCTTACATATATAATATATGTACGCATCTTCCTCTGTCAAGTATGCATGAAAATATTGACCTCCACGTTTTAAAATGCTACTATTCTTACATATGAAGGAGGACTATCATGGAAGCATTAACCCCTGTTCTCATATTTGATGGACGGTATCGACTATTCCCAGATGGGAAAATATATTCTACATCTATGCACAAATTCATCTCCCCCTTTATTCAACGAAAGCAAAAACGTATCACCAAAAAAGTAGTTTTGACCACTGAAAAAGGAAAACAATCCTGTTTTTCTCTACATCTACTTGTTGCCAAATACTTCATTCCTAACCCAAACAATTATTCTCACGTTCTGGCCAAGGATGATGATTATACCAACTGTGATGTTGCAAATTTGTATTGGAGTCCCACTCGTTTGTCGGGACATTTTTGCAGCGAATGTGGTGCCACTATCAAAACCTCTGACACGTTATGCCGGTTGTGCAAGAAAAAGCTCCAGCGCAGGAAGGAATTTGAAAACATTGCTCTGGATACATTATCTCCAGAAAACCGCGACATTATTTCAATGTACTTAAATGGAGACTCATATGAGAAAATCGGGCAAAAATACGGATACAGTAGAGAAATGATACATCACTTTATAAAAAGAGCAAACTTGAATGTACCGGTCTCTACAAAATCATCTTCACTGGAAAGATGTTCTTGCGAACTATGTGGCTGCCCCACATCAGGAGAACGCCTTTGTTCGACTTGTCAAAAGCGTTTATCCAGGGAACAAGAATTTAACCGTCTGGATCTTACGGATCCGCAGCTGCCCTACTCTGATTTCGCCAAATTATATATGACAGGTTCCTCTATGACCGCCATAGCCAGGGAATTACATGTATCCCGTGAACGTGCCTATGTAATACTGGAAAAAATCCGGAAATACTATAAACAAAAATATACGGAGGATCTTTCATGCTCGAATTAAATGAGTATTATTACTACGCAAACCTAGCTTTATATTATTGTGATGACTGTGGTGGGGAATTCATTGTCTCATGTGAGAAAACTACAAATGCCGGCCTGAAAGCTCCGTTCTGTCCCTATTGCCGTTCTTCTCAAACCCAATGCAAATCCTCTACCACGGATCAGGATCGCGCACAGTATCATTTAGGGAACCTTTCTCTTACTGAACCAAAATAGCTTTTATCCTACAAAAAATGCCAGTTCGTAAATGAACTGGCATTTTGCTCCAAATTATACTCTATGCTATTTGTCAATGTCTTTGCGTTTTTTCTTTGCTTCCAGTTCTCTTGCTTCTCGCTCAAATACATGCGAAATATCAAACAGTTCCGGAACATCAGATATAGTGCAAACCTTAACACAGTAATTGAGCCACGGCAACGCTTTTATCATTTTGTATATGACAGCCATTGCCTGCGCCTCAGACATTGCCTCTTTGGAATGATATCCAGAGCCTTGTATATGCTCAAATCCGTTGCTTTCAAAAAAAGCTTTAACATCTGTATAAGCATTTCTCCAAGAAGCAGACACTGGATAATATTTTTGTAACTGCTCCGTATTGAGATCGAAATTGATCCCCTTACGCTGCGAACTATCCATACTAATTCCTTATAAAATCTGTAATCAGATTCTCCCTTTCTTCCCCATTATACCAGGTACACTCTTTCAAACGTGCAGATATATCTTTTGCAGTCTTCAACTGAAAAATCGCAGCCCAGAACTTTCCATAATCCTGTGTATGACCCTTTCCAAGATATGTTCTCGTTCCACAGGTAGAAACCTTACACTCTAATTCTTCAGATGAGAAAATACTATCTGTTCTCCTGCAAAGACTATCTCTATCTTTCGCCGAAAGATTATCCAGATCTAACTTTATTTCAACTTTATATCCTTTTCTGGAAACACTTTTTACTGCCATAGCGAAAAGCTCCTTTCCTAATATTCCAATATTTATAGTGTTTTACTGTACTATATAATATTATGCCATCATATTTACTCGTTGTAAAGGTAATTCATACAGGAATATCACAGGATCTTATCTGGTAAAATTCTGTATACCCAGTTCCATAACGAATGCTTCCACCCGTGGAATGCACACTTAATGTTTCGCTCGGCATGTCATTTCCTGCAGCTGCATCATACATACTTTGAGCTTCCGTCTCATCTGAAGCAACTCCAAGCTTTACCAAACCGGTAAGTAAACACTGACACAGTTCTTGTTCACACTCCGTTTCTTCAAAGGGGCCACCAACTAAATTTGCCTCCAGATATTCTTCATTCCAACTGATAATAAAAAATCTTTTCATCAGCTCATACCCTTCTTTTGAAATTATTTGCTCCATGTACAGGCCGGAAGAGGCTGTCTCCACCTCTTCCGGCTTTCGATCAAGAATTCCTGATATCTGAAAGTAATTTTTGATGTCTGATCTGGGTTTTTTCTATGCCCTTTACCGATATCTCATATACCTCCAGCCAGGCTTTTTTTCTCGTCCTATTTGAGAACAGAGATAAATTCCACTTCAAAAGCTGAATGAATACCTTGATTTTATCCCTCCTTCTTTTTTTCTTTTCTAGTTTCATTGCCCGATGATGTCTTTTCAAGGTTCGTAGATTGTAAATCTGATATCTGTTTTTCAAGGTATCAATTCTAAGCCAGTACAGGCACCACGCAAGAAAAACTAGATCCACCCCGATCAGAACTCCAAACAACAACACAACTACATCTTTAGCCAACATTTTGGCCTCCCTTCTGCCCTTTCTGGGCTGTAAAATTTTAGACCCAGAAAACAAAAAAGAACCAATCTACCCAATAGGCAAACTGGTTCTTTGGTTATTTCATATTGTTTTCTTCCCCACACTTTACTGCAGGTATCTTCTAAGTCTATGCACTCAGAATACAATACTAATATTATATTTGTCAATATCTTCTTTTTAGTAGACAATATATCTTTTTATCAGTGCAACCATAGATTTCGGAAGATTATTAAGCTCTGTTATATTCAGAAAATTTTCTTCCCCATACAAAGCTTTTATATTTTCCGCATCATCTCCGATTGCTGCGCCAATGATTTTTATACCTGCCTTTCTGCCTCTTTGAATCGTATCTCTCATATGAACTGTCTCGTGCGGCTGTCCATCTGATATAACAATGATCACCTTTGTCCTTTCTTCTCTCTCCATCATTCTTTGAATGGCGTATGCAATAACATGACCGTCGTTATTCCTACCCCTGGCCGTAATTCCCATCAATCGTAACGAGTCCTGTTTACTCCAGGAATCAAAATCCCGATAATGGTACATTATCGTCCCCTCGCTTCTTCCTGTGGAATGCCCGAACATTAAACATGGGATCTCAAGTTTTCTCACAAACAGATCTACCAAAACCGCCATGTTTTTTAGAGCTTCTATACGATTTCCTCTCATAGAGCCTGATTCATCCATTATAATACATAATGACAGATCCAGTTTTTCAAATGGAATACGGTTGCGATAGAATACCTGTCCATCCGTTCTGTAAAGCTGTTTTTTGTTCAAGTATCCCATATATTGCCCGGACATTTTGGTGTTAATTTTACGCTCCTCCAGTTCTTTCTCCAATCGCCTAGAACAAGCGTTCGCCACTTTACAAACCTCTTTTTCAATTAGTTTATAAAGAACTTCATAGGTATCCGGGATATTGCTTTCTCGCTTTATTTGAAATCCCTGATCATAATATGAATCTTCTCTTCTGATTTCTTTGACGATTTCTCGCTTCTGTGTCTGCAGCTCCTGACATTTTTCTTTTTCATATGCAACGTTGGCATTTTCTTCAGCCACAGCTTTTAAGATTTTATCAAATTCTGTCCCTCCAGCAAAAGAACTCGCTTCACCGTCCTGCACGCTCTCAGAGGCTTTCTGTGCCCTTTTCGTAGCTTTCTCCATATCTGGTTCATGCTCTCTCAAAATTCCCTTATATGAGCTTCCTTGCGCCTCTGTAAAGGGCATAGAGGCATTCATGCTCTCTTGCTCTTTCATCATTGCTTCCAACGGTTCTGTATTTTTCCCATTTTCGGCATCATTTTTTTCTGATGTTCCGGTACTCATAGAATTATTCTGCTCTGATTCAGCTTTCTTTTCAGACGAATTCTCCCCAGAAGAAGACGACTCATTATCTCGGCTCTGCTCTTGCCCCTCGTCTTTTGACTGTCCCTGGCTGCTTTCTGCAGTGCTGTCCGTATACTTTAATAATTCCCTGTAATACGGCCACATAACTGTCGCTATGGTAATAATACAGTTTTCTATCGCCACTGTATTATTACTGTTTCCATGAGCATCTATGATATTCTTGATTCTCTCTAAATCTATCAGAAGATCTGGGGAAATATTCAACTCATTTCCAAGCTTTGTTTTACCATATTTTGAATACCACAGCGTTTGCATCATAAGTGAGCTGATTTTTTTCACTGTCACAGCTTCTGGTCCTTCATCTGCAGACTTTTTGTTCAATCGCTCTTCCATCGTTTCAGCTTTATCAAACATTTCTTCCCGCAGAACAAATAAACATTTTGTATAATAACCTGAAATCATCTCAGAAATCAGCAATTCATCAATAGCATCGTTCATTGCATTTTCAAGCCATTTTAAATCCTTGCCTATAATTTTCTTTATAATGCCATTGTCTTTAATCCTGGCCTGCATTTCTTCATAGTCTGTCTGCATATCCGGTTCTGAAAAGGTCATTTTCCGAACTATTCCCGCTTTTTCATAATCCACGAAAAAATTATGCCATCCCAGACCATCTAAAAAAAGAACGTGGCTAAGTTCATGCAGTACCATTCCAATGCTTAATTCGAATTGCTTTTTTAAATCCGGTACGTTTCGGATAAGCTTATATGCCGCATTGAGCAAAATCCAACTATTACTGTCTGTGCAAGCTGTTGTTTTATTTTCTGGTTCATACAGCACCTGCACTTTTATTCTGGGGGGATTTATTTTTCCCGCTTCCTGAAAACACCGTGCCAATACTGCCTGCACCATTTTCTGTAAGTATTCCAAATACTCTGTTGACTGAAAAAAAGTATCTGCAGTCAAATTTTTCATGAACTGCGATACCTTCTTTTGTAATCCTTCAAATTTCATATTTTTCCTTTCTGAAGGATCTGACAACGCAGATCCTTCAAATACTGTTTAAACAAATTCTGTCAAAACACAAGACTCCAGCTCTGACATCAGTTCTTCATTTTGAGTAGCCAGCGGAATAATCGTATCTTTTGCTGACTCATAAGCATCTCCCAGAAGTACATACCACGAAATCCAGTTGCATAACTCTCTGGTTCCACATGAGTAGTTCTCCTCGCCACTGGTCTGAAGTACCCTGCACATAGCATTTTGTACTTTCAGCATTTTGCGAATCGTTTTCGTATCATCAAATCCTGTATTGGACTTAATACGCTCGATCATCTCATCATCTGACGGCTTATCAAACCTCAATGCCATATGAAATCGGCTCAAATGAGATGCATTTACATCCCTACATGCTGCATAACTCCTGTTCGTAGTATCCACCGCAATAAAATCTGGATGCCTATTCACAATTTCACCGCTCTGGCATACCATAGTTGCCGTTCTATCCAATAATGAATTTAGTCCAACAATTACTCCCGGATTTGCTACAATATTGGGTTCTTGTAGTTCTACCAGATAGCCATACCGAAAAGCCTTGGCCAACGGACTATCTACATACTTAAATCTTTGGCCACTTGTATTCATTCCTGCAGCGATTTTATCAAAAATTGCTGCCATAGCCTCTTCTGGTGTAGCGTCATCTTTATGTTTGCCTGTGATTTTCTCGTAACTTGCAACTGGATCCAATGCACAGCTCAAAGAGTCTGGATATTCTTTTACCAATTCAGCGACTGAACACACATTTCCAGTTTCATCTACGGTTTCCGGAGCAATGCTCTGCAGAAGATCTAATATTTCAGTATTGGCAGAAAAAGTGATCGACACATATGGGATTCCCAATGCCAGGGATAATGCCATTGCTGCACTTGTTTTTCCTCCACCAGCTTCTCCATAAAAATAGAAATTGGAAAAAGCAATCGTCTTTCCATATGTAGCTTTGGCCGCGATTGCTGCTTTTACAAGCTGCTTCGGTACCTGGTACCACTCTCCCAACTTTGCCGCTGTAGCCTGCATCATCAGTTTTTCGCTATCTGTCAACTGTCTGTTTGGATTTCGAACAAACGCATCGGTAATAGAACGCACTGTCCATTTCTTCTGTAACTGTAATTCTGCCATTTTATGTCCAGCTAAAACATTCTTTTTCACCATTCCGGCAAATTTCTTGAACTCGCCTCCGGCGTGCATTTTCTTTACAGTAACATTTTCGATGTCGCTTATGGAAAGAAGTTCTTGTGTCCCCTGATCCTGGCAGACAATCTTCATTCCACTTCCGTCTATGGCATTGCAGTTATCCGTATATGTGCATCTCTGATAAACATTATCACAAAGAACTGCAGCCGCTTCCCAACATGAATGCTTGGAAGTTTCAGATGTACTTTTTTGATAATCTAACAGAGACGTTCGGAAGTATTCGTACTTTTCCTTGAACTCTACATTTTTAAGGAATTCTGGTATCAAAGCGAAGAACATAACCTGCTCATAATTACCAGCCTTTCCTATTTCGTATGCAGCAGCGCCTTTGATAGAGACCGCATTTTTTCTTACCACAGCAATTTTAAATTCCCAACGGCCATTTCTATTTACAGCTTTGCCTAATTGCAGCATTTCTTCTTTGCCAGGATACTCAACCAAATATTCTCCCGATTCAGCCTCGCCAACAGCTGCTTCCGGAACAATTCCCTTTGAAAGCTTCTCTTCCATAGAAACATATTCCATGACAGCCTCGATCAATGCCGGGAAATATGACAGACGCATATTGGTGTTTCCCTGGGAAACCGCATATTTAGAACTTCCAAACGAGTCCTGTGACATTTTCATCTGCATCATATATGATTTTACGGCTACCGAATCCTCAAATGGCTCCTTAGTAGTTATAACTGAACCGGATACCAAAAATATTGATTTTAACACGAAGCAGCCACCTCCTTTGCACGATAGACCAAGAATAAGCGTCCCTGATCGTCCAGTTTTGTAGCCACTCCATCCTTCCGGAACAAACTCATAGCAACTTCCAGATCTATATTTTCCGGAACAGTCGCTATATTCTCACATAAGATCTCACCAGGATACTTCCGTGTCATTTCATTTTCTGTCACCGGCAAGTTCAGATATACACTTGCAACCTTCTCGAAAATGTCATTATACCAACTCTCTGTGTTTTTTCGCTTTTCATCTTTTACTACAGCATCAAAACTTTTCTTTTTCTCTGCTTTATGAAATAGTTGAAACATATTTTCCCTCCACATCAAAACAGAGACAAGAATCTTCATTCCTGCCTCTGCTCACTTCTTTTGCTTTAGTCATACGGTAATTCATCTGATAAATCCAGATTAGTGAAACCATTCTCATAGATCGACATATCAAATGCCCCTGGATCATCGTGTACCGGTCCTGTTTCCTGCTGACTCTTTTTTGCAGAACCACCTTTCTGATTACCAGTTGTTTTCTTCGGCTCCTGCTCAGGATTGTTATTCGCTGATGTCTGCTTTGGGTTATGTGTCTCTCCACCTTCTTTTTTAGCAGTGCAAACCTTAAAATCATTTGCAGTCAAATTCAGGCTTTTCATAACTCCATTTCGACCCTCATACTCATTTATACTAAGCATTCCCAGGAATCCAAGTCTCTGATTTTTTGCCGGAGCATACTTCTGAATTCTATCACACACCGAGCCAAACATGGATATTCGAACAAAATAGCTGCCGTACTCTTTATTCACATAGCCTAAAAGATTCTCAGCCCTTCGATCACCGATCGTTACTGATACTAATACGGTTGCTACATTTACCGGACCATCCTTTCCATTCACCTCTTTAATTGTTACCGTGTTCCCTTCTCTGTCCTCTCTCACATACCCTTCCAGATACACCACTGTCTTATCTCCGACTTTGGTCTGCATCCATGTTGTGTACGTTCTGTTGTTATCTGCCATTTTTCCTCCTTCTGTCCTGGCCTGGACACTTTAATATGAATTTAGACTTTTTTGCAAACAGACAACAAAAAAGGACCTATTCTGCTTTTACGCATAATAAGTCCTTTGAATTATTTCGTTGTTCATTTCTACTCATTTGAGTTACTAAGTCTATGCCTACATCATATCTGATTTTATTTCAAAGGTCAACTCTTTTTTATTCTGCCCCAAACATAGACTCTTTTCGGCTGTATTCCGCTACAATATACCCTTTTGACATCTCCAACAATCTTATTCTTTTATAAGATGCTGCCGTATGTACTATGTTCCCTTTTATATCCTTCAGCAAAAAATACCCTGTTTTCCGTCTTCCAGCAACGAAACATTCCTGATTCTCAAACAGAACTTTATCCCAGAGCCGGAAACCTTTCACAATATATGGAGCCTGATGTAATTTTCTGGTTCCTCCCTTTAGTACGGTTGCATTATGTAACATCCTATTATGTCTTCTCAGGATTTTGTAGCAATAAACCTTATCACTACTACTCTGGCTCTCCGTACTGGCTGCTATTGCAAAGGCATTATTCAATTTTGAGTATGGCAATTTGAATTTTTCTCTTCTGATCTTTGTCTGATAACCATAAACCTCTACAATTTCTGATGGATCTATCGCCGAATATATTCTTCTTCTCAAATACTTGCGAACCATTCCAAACTCCGGAATATCTGCAGGACTTTTTCTCATTTTAGGTTTTGGCAATTTCTTTTTCCCAGCTTCATATCGTAAATAGCAGTTCGCGCACAGAACAACCATATCTTTTGCTTCTTGGCCCACTACAATTAACTTTTTCGTATCTTCTCTTCCCTTACAGGATTCACATGTATGATAAGAGTTCCAAAGCATATATTGACGCACATCATATAAATCCAGTTCATGCGGTATCGCTATTCCATCATATATATACTGTCTGATTTGAGGATAATTGAATTCTGCTATCTCCATCCTCACTTCTGTAACCGGCAATATCTGTTTCACACGCAAGATCGCTTGTATAATCTCATCAACTTTTACTTTTACAGAAGGGGCAGCCCAACCATGCTCTGAATTTCTCTTTCGGTTTTGTGAGCGTTTCGCACGATAACGCCGATTGATTTTTCTTCGTCTTTTAAAATTCTTTTTAGCTTCCATTAACTTCGGAACATCTGTTCGGAGCATCACTTTCGCTGCATATAGCTCCTGTGCCGACGAACAACCGGAAAGAGCAAGTTCCTTGTGTCCAGCATCCACACCTAAGACAACTTCCTGACATTTTGGTTCTTTTATGTCATAGCATAACTGAATTACAAACGGTGTCCTAGAATATACCCTTGCTCGACCACTTTTCAGCATTCTCCGCACCTTCCCATATCTTTCCATAGGCATGAGCGGATTTCCCTGTTTATCAATCACATAAACCATAATTTGTCCTCCCGGATCAAAAAAAGAGGCTGTGTTTGATCACAGCCTCAGTGCG
>OGCN01000217.1_pt1 | contig 101665 bp, 74 predicted proteins | sample 1570181 | NCBI WGS metagenome assembly OGCN01 (sample SAMEA4370584, study PRJEB24528) | human gut metagenome | reverse complement strand
CGTTCTTCGGCAATTGTCTTAGTTTTTTTGATGGCAGGATAATTTACTTTATCGGTTGCAAAATAGCTATTGTTTTACTGACATAATAAGCAATATGTGGTTTGGACAATAACTTCCGGTATGGGAAGTTTTAGTAATATCGTTATTTACTGATCGGCAGGTTTCGTGCCTTTTTTGCGGATATGAACTTCCGGAATCGCAACGCTGTCATAAGTGACGTCGCCTGGCTCCTCTGTCGAATCCATGATCTCCGGTTGTTCGTGTGTGTGTACCTCTGGAATGGCCAGATTGTCATAGGTTAATTTATAGCCTGCTTCTTTTGGCTTGCTGTCCTTCTTTCGGGTTCGATTCTTATGAAACATAGCTCCCTCTCTTTCTGCGGTTTTGACACCGCGCATGTCTAATAATCGTCAAAGTATCAATGTTTGATAGTATCCCTAAATTAGGTTGATGAAAAATGTGATGACCAAACTGTTAATAAAATCTGCAAATAAACTGCCGACGAGCGGAATCAGCAGATAAGCTTTTACCGAAGTGGTGTATTTTTCGCAGATCGCCTGCATATTGGCCATTGCATTTGGTGTTGCACCCATACCAAAACCACACGTTCCGGCTACCAGCACCGCTGCATCATAGTCTCTTCCCATGATATTAAATAGTAGGAAGTAGGTAAAACAGCAGATCAGAAGCACCTGCACCGCCAGAAGAATAAATAGTGGAAGCGCAAGGGATGCGAGCTGCCATAACTTTAAGGTGATCATGGCAATGCCCAAAAACAGCGACAAGGAGATTCCTCCCAAGTCGTTGATCTCACCCATATGAATAGTAAATTTACCGCTATATTCGCCAATGTTGCGAAAAAGCGCAGCAGCGATCATGGCTCCGATATATATTGGAAACGTCATGCCGGTCTTCGTCAGTAACCAAGAAAAAATGGTGCCGAGTCCGATGGCTAAGATGAGCTGAAAGACCGCGGCGGCGTACATGTTGGTATGTCGTTCATGCTTCTTTTCATCTTCAACCAACAATGTGTCATCCTCCGGAATGGCAGTATCTAATAAGCCGCGTTTTTCGATCAATCGTTTGCCAAGCGGCCCACCGACCAAACTGCCGGAGATCAATCCAAACGTAGCTGCAGCGGTACAGATCGTGGTTGCTCCTTTGATGTTAAAGTCTTCTAAGACAGGACCGAAAGCGCCTGCGGTACCATGACCGCCGACCATCGGGATGGAACCGGTGCACATACCGACCAGAGGGCTTAAGCCAAGCAGCTTAGCTATACCAACAGCAAGCAGATTTTGAGATACGATCAAGGCAATGACGAGAAACAAGAATAGGATCAACGATTTTCCGCCACTGCGCAGCACCTTGAGATTCGCCTGAAATCCTACGGAAGTAAAGAAAAATACCATGCATACTTCGCGCAAAATATCATCGAATGAAAATTCTGCCACTCCGGTGGTATAACAGATACAGGTAAAGATGGCGAATAACAGTCCGCCAATGACAGGTGCCGGAATACAAAATTTTTCTAAGAAATATATTTTGGATTTGAGGTAGGCGCCAAGCATCAGTACTAAGACGGCGACCGCCAGTGTCTGATACATATCAAGTTCTATTTTTATCATAATAAATAAATGCCTTTCTAAAAATGTGCATTCTAATATGAGAATGTGTTGAAGGAGTTATCTTGCCTCTGAAAATGGATCTCAGATCCATTTTCAGAGGTTTATTCTGTTTTCACGTTGATCCCTCGTTCGGAATAATAGGCAGCAGCGCCTGGATGAAAAGGAATCGGGACTCCTTTGATCGCAGAACTCTCATTTAACTGAAGGTCAACGGAAGTAGCATATTGCAATCCTTTTTGATGGGCAAAGATTGTTTTTGTCAGTTTTTTGACGGTGGCGTTGTCGAGTGCATCACTGGCGACCAATACGGATTGTACGCAAACAGTCTGGATATCCTCTTCCTGCCCGGTATAAGTGCCGGCGGGAATGGTATAATCGGAATAAAATGGATAGGCAGTGGTAAGTTTGCCGCATAGTTTATCGTCCAAATTTAACAATCGGATATCACAGTGCTTTGCCAACTCTTCTACAACAGTAGTTTGTGCCCCGGCGGTGAAGAAAAATGCATCAATCTTTCCCGCTGCTAATTTGTCGGCAGCATCGGTATAATCTAAATGCTTCGTCTTGATCAGATCTTCCGGCAGTCCGGACATTTCTAATATTTGTCTGGCGTTTAGTTCACTTCCGGATTCTTCCTCGCCAACGCTGACCTTTTTGCCTTGCAGATCATCAATGGTTTCGATATCGGAATCCTTACGCACAACAATTTGGCATGCTTCCGGATACAGGCTTGCGACTGCTTTGAAGTTTTGGTATTTTTTGCCGGTAAAAACGCCGGTGCCCTGATATGCCGCGTCGATCAGATCTGCCTGTGCAATACCAAGTTCGATGTAATTGCTGGATAGGAGACGCAGATTAGCGGCAGATCCTGCGGTCTTTTTTACTTCAAGTTCGAAACCGGTATCCTCTTTGGTGCATAGGCCTGCTAATGTATTGGCAAACGTATAGTACATACCTCCAATTCCGGCAGCACCGATACGGATATTGCCGTTTCCGATAGTACAGCCTGTTAATAGTAATGTTAGGCTTAATATGGTACATAGTAATTTTTTCAAAATACGATACTCCTTTCTGCAATTTAGCCTTGACTTTTTATTTGCAGGCTATTTAAATGGTGCTTCTTATCACGACACGAAATAGTACAGCGAATATTTTACATGAAATGACACGAAATGGAAATAGTTTTTTGACAACACGGGGAAATGAGAGTATATTGTTGCCGAGTGCGTTTTAAGGAAGAATCCTATTGGATTATTTATTTGCAATCGTTTTCATATAAAGCATTTGCAGAATGGAGATTTAGTATGCTGACACAATTTTCGAGAACCGAGCTGTTGCTTGGCAAAGAAACGATGGAAAAATTAAAGCAGTCGCGTGTGGCTGTGTTTGGCGTTGGGGGAGTAGGTGGCTATGTTTGTGAGGCATTAGTACGAAGTGGAGTAGGTGCCTTTGATCTGATCGATGATGACAAGGTGTGCCTGACCAATCTCAATCGACAGATTATTGCAACGCGAAATACAGTCGGGCAGTATAAGGTGGATGTAATGAAGGATCGCATTTTGTCGATCAATCCGGATGCACAGGTGCGCACGCACAAGTGTTTTTTTCTGCCGGAAAATGCAGACGAATTTCCTTTTGAAGAGTATGATTATATTGTGGATGCGGTCGACACGGTGACTGCAAAGATCACGCTCATTATGAAAGCGGAAGAGAAGCATGTCCCGGTTATTAGCAGTATGGGGGCCGGCAATAAATTGGATGCCAGTGCTTTTCGAGTTGCCGATATCTATAAAACGAAAGTATGTCCTTTGGCGCGTGTTATGCGACGGGAATTAAAGAAGCGTGGGATCAAAAAGCTGAAAGTCGTATATTCCGAGGAGAAACCTACAAGACCAATGGAAGATATGGCGATCAGTTGCCGTAATCACTGTATTTGTTCGCCGGGAGCACAGCATAAGTGCACGGAGAGACGCGATATTCCGGGAAGTGTGGCGTATGTGCCATCAGTTGCCGGTTTGATCTTAGCCGGTGAAGTGATCAAGGACTTAAGCGTACCGAGAGAGACGATTCAGTAAGCAGGTGAGAGATAAGGAGTGCAAAATGAACAGTATTACTATAGAAGAAGTAAAGGAGCTTCCTAAGGATTCGTATCAGTTGATCGATATACGTGATGCAGAAAGTATTGCTCATGGTGCCATTCCGGGAGCAATCGCAGCACCTCAGGAAGACATATTATCTTGTGAAGAAGTAGACCCGTCCAAGAAGTTGGTAATTTGTTGCAGCAGAGGTAAATTTAGCGTCGAAGCAGCCGACAAGCTTCGTGAGAAGGGAATTGATGCCGTTAGTCTGGAAGGTGGCTATGTGGCGTGGCTTATGGATTTTATGAGCGCACCGGAAGAAAAAGATGTGGCAGCAGAAGCAGAACAAAGCCTGCGTAAGAAGTTTAAGAAAACAATCTGGTCCAAATTTGCCAAAGCGATCAACACATATGAGCTTGTCAAACCGGGAGATCGGATAGCTGTGTGCATTTCCGGGGGAAAAGACTCTATGCTTATGGCAAAGTGTTTTCAGGAGTTAAAACGTCACAATAAGTTTGATTTTGAGGTTAAATTTCTCGTGATGGATCCGGGTTACAGCCCGGCGAATCGTCAGGTGATCGAGGAAAATGCCAAAAGACTGCAGATCCCGATCGAGATTTTTGAATCGGATATTTTTGAATCTGTATACCATGTGGAAAAATCACCATGTTATTTGTGTGCACGTATGCGGCGTGGACATTTGTACACGTATGCCAAAAGTATGGGATGTAACAAGATTGCGCTTGGCCATCATTATGATGATGTGATCGAGACGATTTTGATGGGAATGCTGTACGGAGCGCAGATCCAGACGATGATGCCGAAACTGCACAGCACGAATTTCGAGGGGATGGAGCTGATCCGTCCGTTATATTTGGTGCGTGAGGATGATATTAAAGCTTGGCGGGATTATAATGATCTGCACTTTATCCAGTGCGCCTGCAAGTTTACCGACACCTGTACAACTTGTAATAATGAGGAAAATCAGTCTAAGCGTGTTGAGATCAAGGAACTGATCAAACGATTGAAACAGGTGAATCCATATGTGGAAGGTAATATTTTTAAGAGTATTGAAAATGTAAATCTTTCTACGGTCATTGCATACAAAAAAGATGGCGTCAAACATTCTTTCCTGGAGGAGTATGATGACTAAATGCGGGAGTTTGCTAAGTGCATTGAGCACCGCAAAGATTTGAAAACGTGCGTGATACAAAATACTTTATATTATTAATTAAAAATGACATTGACTTCTTAAAATTAGCTGCAAATGATTAAAAAAGTTAAATGGAACGGACTTTCATGGGAAGTATTGACCTTTGGTGAAGATAGGAATATGATGCGTTCATGCAAGAGCAAAGAAACAGGATCAAAGCTATTTGGTTTCTTTTCTCTTGTATGTAAGCTTACGAACCCTGGGGAATGACACAATTATTTTAGCACCAAAGGAGAGAGCCCATGTCAAAAGCATACGATCCATATGAGAATGTTATTGATGTCATGACGGAAGCGATGGAAGTCGGACACATCGATAAAAAAATGTTTGAAATCATTAAAAATCCACAGAGAGAAACAAAAGTATATTTGCCGGTTGAAATGGATGATGGCACGATCAAAGTGTTTGAAGGATATCGTGTACAGCATTCTAATATTCGTGGTCCTTTTAAGGGAGGTATTCGTTACCATCAGGACTGCACGTTATCGGAAGTGAAAGCGTTAGCAACTTGGATGTCCTTAAAATGTGCGGTAGCCAATATTCCTTACGGCGGGGCGAAAGGTGGCATCAAAGTAGATCCGTCTACGTTATCGGAACGTGAACTGCGCAATCTGACACGAAGATATACCTTTGCTATTGCGCCGATCATTGGTGCGGATACAGATATTCCGGCACCGGATGTCAATACCAATGCACAGACGATGGCATGGGTGTTGGACACCTACAGTCAGTTAAACGGAAAGCCTTGCCCGGGTGTAGTTACAGGTAAACCTGTAGAACTCGGCGGTTCACGAGGGAGAAATTCAGCAACCGGCCGTGGTGTAGTGATCAGTACAAAATTGCTGCTTGCCAAAGAAAATAAAGAGCTTGCCGGAACAAAGGTTGCCATTCAGGGAATGGGTAATGTCGGAAGTAATGCGGCAAAGATTTTTTATCATCGCGATGCGAAAGTGATTGCGATCAGTGATGTGTCAGGCGGCTTATATTGTGAGGAGGGGTTGGATATTGACACGATCTGCACCTTTTTGGAATCTACCGGTAAACTGCTCAAAGATTACGAGGCGGATGGTGTCAGTCATATCAGCAATGCAGAAGTTCTTACTTGTGAATGTGATGTGCTTGTTCCGGCAGCACTGGAGAATCAGATCACGGCAGACAATGCCTCTGAGCTGCGCTGTAAATACATTGTAGAGGCTGCGAATGGACCAACCACGGAAGAGGCAGATAAAATATTAGAGAAGCGTGGCATCACGGTTGTACCGGATATTTTTGCAAATAGTGGTGGCGTGATCGTATCTTATTTCGAGTGGGTACAGAATATCCAGGAATTAACCTGGGAGCGTAATCAGGTAAATGAAATGTTAGAATCACTGATGACGAAATCCTTTACTGCAATCATGGATGTCGTAGAAGAGTGTAAATGTACGGTGCGCATGGCGGCCTATATTGTGGCACTGCGCAAGCTTATTTTCGCAGAAAACATGAAAGGAATATTCCCGTGATGTTATAACCTGCAAAATGCTATATAGTCATTGGCATAATAAGCAATATGTGGTTGTGGAGGATTTGAGGTATGGGAAGTTTGAGCAACTAAAATTTCATCTTAAGAATTTCTTAAGAATTTGTTCATATTCTCTTCTTAAAAATATGTATAATAAATATCGTAGCAGGAATTAGAGGGACTTCCTGCTACAAGGTACATGATTTGATGTTCACGGAATATCAGATGAGAGGGAACCATAAATTTGAGGGACAATGAGGAGAGGATAATGAAGGGTATATTAAGAGGGGCATATTGTGTTGCTTTGAGCATTAGTATTTTTTTGTGTGGTGTAATATTGGCGCTATCTTGCAGAGGTATTACACTGTACAAAAAGGAATTACTGCAAAATGGAATGACAGTTGCAATTACACTATTTATGGCGGCTTGTATAGTAATGTTATGTGTTTATGGGAAGGACAAGCTGCAGACAACGAGACGTAAATTTTCCGTATTCCTGTTTTTATTGATCGGTTTGGCGCAGATCGCATTCTTATTATTGGTATCCAGACCAATGACGATCGCAGATCCGGCACGTGTTCAGAACGAGGCACTTGCTATGTTAAAATATCATCACGGTCAGATGGATCCAACGAATTCTTATATGCAGAATTATGGCAACAATCATTTTATTACCATTTGTTTTTATTACTTTTATAAATTTTTGACGGATGTTGGCATTACAAAGGTATGGGTGCCTACGGTAGTGCTAAATGTTTTGGCAATTGATCTGGGCATTTTACTGACGTTCCTGTCTGTAAAAAAAATGCGCGGGATCGGTACGGCAAACTTTGCATTAGTACTATTTTTCTTGTGCCCGACAACCTATTTATGGCTGACTTCTGTGTATACCAATACGTTATCTTTTCCTTTTATTATGGGTGTTTTGTATCTGGGACTCATTGACAAGCCGGCAAAAAGATGGCGGATGGCGGTACACGATGTGTTATTGGCAGTCGTTATGGCGGTTGGTTACCGTGTGCGTCCGACAACGATCATTCCAATCATTGCGCTGGGGTTATATTTGACGGTGCGTCTCATCGCAGGCTGGCAGAATCGCCGTGCTTTAAGGGCATCAGAGACAATGGAAACGGAGAATGCTTCGGAAGAACAGCAGCATAGCAGACAAAGGGTATTGGAGGGTGCAGTTCGTGTCGGACTCGTTGTCTGCGTGAGTATGGCAGTGTTATTTTCCAGCAGCAATTTGGTAGCAAAGCATGTTGATGCGAAGAAGTTTAACCAGCAGTTTCCTGTTGTACACTGGGTCATGATGGGAATGAATGAAAAGAGCAAGGGCGGTTTTAATCGTAACGACCGGAGATACACCTCTTCGTTCCCGACCAAGGAACAAAAGCGGAAAGCAGATATCGCTCGCTTGAAACAACGTGTCAAAAAGATGGGACCGGTTGGTCTTGCCAAGCATTTTGGTAATAAAATGATGCGTGTATGGGCAATGGGCGATGATGATGGAATAACGAATGCGCAGTATGCATATCAATATCCACCGTTCTTTCGTTATTTTGCAGGAAAGCAAAATGCATGGTTTATGATCTATATGCAGGCCTTTCGTATTGCGATGTTATTTTTGATGTTGTGCGCAATGTGCAGACAGTTTCTGCAGAGAGAAGCAGCACCGGGGGCAATGTATACGCTTACGTTTGCGGGCGCAGTTATGTTTTTTATGCTGTGGGAAGCCGGCAAGCGATACAATATATGCTTTACCGGAGTGTGTCTTTTACTCATGGCAGAAGGGGCTGATGGATTTACAAATACTGTTTTTAACAAAGGGGATGCGTGGCTTAAAGCACATTTCAACGGAATGCGGCTGCACGCTGCCAGATTGGTGGTGCTTGCGGTTGGTCTGTTCTGCTTTGCCGGAAGTTTTGCGGCGGCGAACCAGCTTAGTCATCCTAGAACATACGTAGAGATTCCGTATTTTAATTCCAAACGCGGAAAGGATGAAGAGCCGATTCGTTGGCGGTATCATAAGAATCCAAAAGTTTTGGAACAGACGATTGAACAAGGGCAGTTGGAATGGCGTAATCGTTGGAACCGTATTCGACTGTATTTCTGGAATCTTGCACCAAACGAATCGGGTGATGAGTATCGTATTCAAGTGCTTGCACTGGACGATAAAGAGGTTTTATATGATAAGACGATCGCACCAAATCAGGTGAAGCGGGAAGGCTATACGATCGCAATTGCAAAGAATAAGCTCAAACAGAGAGATTCGCAGATCGGTTATTTGATCCGTTTGACACACGTAGGTGCAAGCGACCGCCTGATACCGATGATATGCAGATTCCCATTGTTAGATCCTTATCCATACGGCGAATTAAAGGTGGATGGACAGTATAAAGATTGGGATCTATCGATGAAAATTTTTCGCAAGAAAAATGCATAACATAGAGAACACAGAATGTTCACAAAATTTATTAGCACTCACTATTGACGAGTGCTAATAATAGTGGTATAACATAATCAGAACAAGGAAAAGGAAATGCTTAGAAGAGTTTCTGAGTATTTCAGTAGTGACAGACTATATAGTCTGTACAGAGTTGGAAGGAGCGATGACTTATGTTAATGCCAAGTATTTTTAGTAGAGATTTTATGGATGACCTTTTTGATATGCCACAGAGAACTTACGCCAAGAGCTATTCAGCGAATGTATTAATGAAAACGGATATCAAGGAGTCCGAGGAAGGATTTACGGTAGAGATGGATCTGCCGGGCTTTTGCAGAGAAGATATCAGTGCAGAGCTGAAGGATGGTTATCTGACCGTTACAGCAACTGCTAAGAAAGCAGAGGAGAATACTTCGGACAAGAAAGAGAAGTATGTTCAGAAGGAACGTTTCCATGCAACTTGCAACCGCAGCTTTTATGTTGGTGACAATATGAAACAAGAAGATATTAAGGCGAAGTTTGAAAACGGTGTTTTGACATTACAGGTGCCAAAGAAGGAAGAGATTCCGGAGGAGCAGACCAAGAAGTTTATTACGATTGGTTGATCATCAATGCAAACTTCCCATACGAAAGGCTACAGGGAGGTGGAGTGAATGAAGACGAAGCAGGATTATTATGACACCTTAGGGATATCAAAGGATGCGGATGATGCGTCGATCAAGCGAGCCTACCGTAAAATGGCCAAGAAATATCACCCGGATATGAATCAGGGTGATCCGAATGCTGAGCAAAAATTTAAGGAAGTTACGGAAGCTTACAATGTGTTAAGTGATAAGGAAAAGAAGAAACTTTACGATCAATTTGGTTCTGCAGCATTTGAGGAAGGTTTTGATCCGACCGGCGGCACGGAATTTCACTATTCCGGTGGCGATGCATCGGGGATGTATGGTGATATTTTTGATAATCTTTTTGGTGGCAAAGGCGGTTTTAGCGGACACTTTGGTTTTGGTGACGGTACATCGTGGCACAGTAGCGATGGAAAAACCTGGAATACAGGTGATGGTGGATCATGGCATGTGGGCGGCGATTATGGCAGATCGAGCTTTTTTGACACCTATGAAGATGCCGGTCGGAAATCAGGTCAGGATGCGAGGGCGCACATTTCGATCACTTTTGACGAAGCAGTGTATGGATGTGACAAGGTCATTACTTTGCAGGATGGAGAGCGCGGTCAGAGCAGAACGCTGCATGTGCACATACCGGCAGGTATTGACGATGGCAATCGCATTCGCTTAAAAGGTGAGGGACATCCGGGAGTTTATGGTGCACACAAAGGTGACCTTTATCTGCAGGTATCTGTCGGCACAAAACCGGGTTTTGAGCGTAAGGGCTTGGATATTTATACGAAAGTCAATGTACCATATACGACAGCAGTGCTTGGGGGCAATGCCCGCGTGCACACGCTATACGGAGATGTTGACTGTAAGATCCGGGAAGGAACGCAGAGCGGTACCAAGATACGACTAAAAGGAAAAGGTGTTGTATCCAAAAAGAATGCATCTGTGCATGGGGATCAGTATGTTGAAATCGGAATTGAAGTTCCGAAACATTTGTCGTCACAGGCAAGGCAGAAATTGCGCGAATATGCGGAGGCAAGCTAATCCTATAATGTAGCCCGATCATATCAACAAAGAGAATAATTCTTGATAAACTGTTCATAATAAAGATAGAAACTGTAGGTTATTGAGAGCAGAAACGAGGAGAATTATGATCTTAAAACAAAATGAAATTGATGTGATCACAGAATTGCAGACACAGGAAAAGAATTGTGTGGAAAAGTACCGCCGTTACAAAGAGCAGGCAAAAGATGAGGAATTGAAAAATCTGTTTGGTGAGATCGAGCAGCTCGAACAAAAACATTACGATACACTGGGGCAGGTACTGAATGGTGATGTGCCATGTTGTGACTGCAATGATTCCAGAGGAAAAGACTATGCGCCAACTGCAACGTATAGTACAGCTGGAGATAGTGAGGAAAAGCAGGCGGATAATTTCTTGGTTACTGATTGTATCGGCACGGAAAAGATGGTTTCTTCGGAGTATAATACAAATGTGTTTCGCTTTGGAGAACCTTCAGTTCGTAAACTGCTTGCAGATATTCAGGTCGAGGAACAGAATCATGCAGAGATGTTATATAAATACAAAACAGTAAATGGAATGTCATAAAATATAAAGATATTTCCTAACAGATAAGTAAAGGGGCAAGGCTTGTGTCTTGCCTTTTTTAATTAATAGGAAACTGCTGTTGTGTAGCATGGCATCACCAAGAATTGCTTTAGTTTTTTTGATGGCAGGATAATTTACTATGTCGGCTGCAAAATAGTCATTGATTTACTGACATAATAAGCGATATGTGGTTGTGAAAAACGGTGGGGTATGGGAAGTTTGAATATCTTGTTCGAAAAATGGAGCTTGACGAGGAAAAGAAAAACATGTAATATAGTATCCGATACTACGTACAGAAGTAAACGGTGCCGCAATGGCATACGAAGTGACGAAATGTCGGAAAGGAATGAAGTATGAAATCATTACGTATAGGAGATATTACGCTAGAGAAGCCAATTATTCAGGGAGGTATGGGAGTTGGAGTCAGTCGAGGCAGATTGGCAGGCGCTGTATCTGCCTGTGGAGGCCTTGGTGTGATCTCCTCGGCACAAATCGGATACGATGAACCGGAATTTGCAACGGATCAAGTACTTGCGAATGAAAAAGCGATACGTAAGCATATCGCACTGGCAAAGCAAATATCCGGGGATAAGCCGGTCGGTATAAATATCATGGTGGCATTGAAGCATTACGAAGATCATGTGCGAACGGCAGTTGATGCCGGAGTAGACGTCATTATATCAGGAGCCGGATTACCGATGCGGTTACCGGAATATGTCGGGGATTCCGGCTGCAAGATCGCACCGATCGTTTCATCTGTCAAAGCGGCGCAGATCATACTTCGCCAGTGGAAAAAGAAGTACTGCAGGACAGCCGACTTTATTGTTATAGAAGGTCCTAAGGCGGGAGGCCATCTTGGATTCAAAAAAGAGGACATTGCGACAATTACGGCAGAACAGTATGAGCAGGAGATAAAAAATATTATTCAAGTCGTACGAGAGTACGAACAGGAATTTGCTTGTAAAATTCCGGTTATAGTTGCCGGTGGCATTTTTGATCATAAAGATATAGAACATGCTTTGGAAATCGGGGCTGACGGTGTTCAGATCGCATCACGTTTTGTTGCAACAGAGGAGTGTGATGCTTCGGATGCGTATAAGCAGGCATATATTAATGCAAAAGCAGAGGACATTACTATTGTCATGAGCCCGGTTGGGATGCCGGGACGTGCGCTCAACAATGTATTTGTTCAGCGTGTGAGCCGACAGCGTGAAGAGATCAAAAAATGCTACAATTGTTTGGCTAAATGCAATCCTGTTGAAGTGCCGTACTGCATCACCAAAGCACTTATATCAGCAGTGCAGGGAGATTTGGATCATGGTCTGATATTTGTGGGAGCGAATGTTGATAGAATTGATCGAATGACCTCCGTGCAGGAGCTGATGGCGGAACTTACAAACTGAAACTTCCCACACCTCATTATCTTACGCAACCACATATTGCTTATTATGTCAGCAATAAATATAGTATTTTGCAGCTGATAAGCTAACTTGTTCTGCCGGCAGAGAACTAAGATAATTGCCGCAGAACGCAGAGTTTTTGGGTGATTTCTTATTTTGTTAAGTCTCTGATGAATACATGCCCGAGGGATTGTCTGAGATGTCCCGGCTTAGCAAGGTATCATCCATTTTTGGACGGGACGCTTTCGCTACGATGCGCTACGTCACGTTACTTAATGTCTCTGAAATACGAGACATAAGTAACGACGAGCGCAAAGTCCCTTTCAAAAATGATGATTACCTTGCTTCCGGGACTTCGAGTTTCCGAAGGGCATGTAGATCAATCATCAGAGACAACAAAATTTAGAAATCACCAAAAACGAAAAAGCGGCAAGGCAATTACTATAGTTCTCTGTCGGCAGAAGCCGCTATATTGTGGTTGCAAAACACTTAGCATGCTTTGACATAATAAGCAATATGTGGTTCTTGCAGTAGCTTCCGGTATGGGAAGTTTTAGTTACAAATTAATAAAATTTGCGTTTTTTTGATTTGTGATTTGCCTTGTAACCTTAGAGGAATATAGTTATAATGTAATAAAAATATAATGACAGGGGAGCAGGTGAGCATATGAAAAAGGCGATTAGTATAGGAATACAAGGTTTTTCTGATCTGAGAGAGCAGGATTGCTTTTTTATGGATAAAACAAATTTTATAAAAGAATGGTGGGGAAAACGGGATGTTGTAACATTGATCACGCGTCCACGCCGTTTTGGTAAGACATTAAATATGAGTATGCTGGACTGCTTCTTTTCTAATAAATATGCGAACAGGGCGGATCTGTTTGAAGGGCTTTCTATATGGCAGGATGAAACGTATCGGAAACTGCAGGGAACATATCCTGTGATCTTTTTGAGTTTTGCTGCTGTGAAAGCAGGCAATCTGGAGGATGCAAAAACCCAGATCAAGCAGGAGATTACAAGGCTGTACTGGGAAAACAGGAATCTCATGAAAGAAGATATTTTTGGTGAGGATGAGCGTGAATTATATTACCGGACAACAGTAAAGATGGATGATGTTACGGCACAGGATTCTTTGAGAAATTTGTCTGTCTGGATGGAACGTTATTATGGCAAGAAGGTCATCATTCTTTTGGACGAATATGATACGCCGATGCAGGAGGCGTATGTTCAGGGATACTGGGATGAATTTACGTCTTTTGTGAGAAGTCTGTTTAATGCGTCTTTTAAGACAAATCCTTATCTGGAGCGAGCAATTATGACGGGAATTACCAGAGTATCCAAGGAGAGTATTTTTTCCGATTTAAATAATTTACGTGTCGTAACGACGACTTCCAATCTGTATGCAGATTGTTTCGGTTTTACGGAGGAGGAAGTTTTTGCTGCACTGGATGAGTATGGAATGGGAGATAAAAAGGATGAAGTGAAACAGTGGTATGATGGTTTTACTTTTGGAGAACACAGAGACATTTACAATCCGTGGTCCATTACGAATTATCTGGATGAACATAGATTATATCCATACTGGGCATCCACAAGCTCCAATGGGCTTGTGAGCAGATTGATCCGGACGGCATCTGCAGATGTGAAGGAGAAGATGGAGGATCTGCTGCGGGGACAGGCGATCACTGTAAATTTTGACGAGCAGATCGTATATAACCAGTTGGATGACAATGAGGAGGCGATCTGGAGTCTTCTGCTTGCCAGTGGTTATCTGAAAGTACAGAATATAGACTACCGTGGGATTACTTTGGAACCATGGTACACGTTGGATATTACAAATATTGAGACACTAAGCATGTTCATGACAATGTTCCGGGGATGGTTTAAAAATAAAGATGCGAACTATAATGATTTTGTGAAGGCACTGTTAAAGGGAAGTCTCAAGGAAATGAATATTTATATGAATGATGTTGCACTTGCAACCTTCAGCAGCTTTGATACAGGAAAGAAACCTTCTGAGAAAAGTCAGCCGGAGCGGTTCTATCATGGATTTGTTCTGGGACTTTTGGTGGAGTTGCGGGACAGGTATCAGATCCGTTCCAACCGGGAGAGTGGATATGGACGATATGATGTGATGCTTACACCTGTGACAGAGGTGGATGATGCCATTGTGATCGAGTTTAAAGTGCATGAACCGGATGAGGAGAAATCTTTACAGGATACGGTTCGGACGGCTTTAGATCAGATCAAAGAGAAGAACTATGATGCCGAACTGCTATTACAGGGAATACCGGCAGACAGGATCCGTCATTACGGCTTTGCCTTTGAAGGAAAAAAGGTTTTGATCGGACAGGACGAAATTCAGAATGTAGCAGTGAGGAGGTGATTTTGTGTCAGAAACACAAAAACCATTTATTTTACACAGCGAATACAAACCTACCGGTGATCAGCCCCAGGCGATCGACGCTTTGGTCAAAGGTTTTGAAGAGGGCGACCAGTTCCAGACCTTGCTTGGTGTGACGGGTTCCGGTAAGACCTTTACGATGGCAAATGTCATTGCGAAGCTGAACAGACCGACTTTGGTCATTGCGCACAATAAGACATTGGCGGCACAGCTCTACGGTGAGTTCAAGGAATTCTTCCCGGAGAATGCGGTGGAGTATTTTGTATCCTATTACGATTATTATCAACCGGAGGCATATGTGCCATCTTCCGATACGTATATTGAAAAAGATTCTTCGATCAATGATGAAATTGACAAATTACGTCATTCTGCAACAGCAGCACTGACGGAGCGGCGGGACGTGATCATTGTAGCCAGTGTATCTTGTATTTATGGTTTGGGAAGCCCTATTGATTATCAGAACATGACGGTGTCTTTGCGTCCGGGTATGTGCAAAGACCGTGATGAAGTGATCCAAAAATTAATAGAGATTCAGTATAACCGTAATGATATGGATTTTCAGCGTGGAACATTTCGTGTGCGTGGCGATGTTTTGGAGGTATTTCCGATTTCAGAAGCGGATCAGGCGGTTCGCATTGAATTTTTTGGTGATGAGGTGGATCGCATTGTTCAAATTGATGTACTGACCGGAGAGATTAAAGCAGAATTGGAACACATTGTTATTTTTCCGGCATCGCATTATGTTGTTGATAAAGATGCGATGGAGCGTGCGATCCGAACAATCGAGGCAGAGCTGGAAGATCGTGTGAAATATTTTAAAAGCGAAGATAAACTACTGGAGGCGCAGCGTATTGCTGAGCGAACCAATTTTGATATTGAGATGCTCCGGGAAACCGGTTTTTGTTCAGGTATCGAAAATTATTCGAGGCATTTATCGGGATTAAAGCCGGGAGAAACGCCACATACATTGATGGACTATTTTCCGGAAGATTTTTTGATCATGGTAGATGAGTCTCATATTACGATACCACAGATACGAGGCATGTATGCGGGAGATCGATCCAGGAAGACTACACTTGTAGACTATGGATTCCGTCTGCCATCTGCATTAGATAACCGTCCGCTGAATTTTGATGAATTCGAGTCGCATATCAATCAGATGTTATTTGTATCGGCGACACCGAATGTATATGAGCAGGAACATGAGCTGGCGCGTGTTGAGCAGATCATACGGCCTACCGGACTATTGGATCCGGAGATTTCTGTTCGTCCGGTGGAGGGGCAGATTGATGATCTGGTAGGTGAGATCCGAAAGACGATCGATGCAGGAAATAAGGTTATGGTAAATACGTTGACAAAACGTATGGCGGAAGATCTGACGGACTATTTGAAGGAAATTGGGATTCGGGTGCGTTATCTGCATTCAGATATTGATACGCTGGAACGTTCGGAGATTATTCGTGATATGCGGTTGGATGGCTTTGATGTATTAGTCGGTATTAATTTGCTGCGAGAGGGACTGGACATTCCGGAGATAGCACTGGTTGCTATTTTGGATGCTGATAAGGAAGGATTTCTTCGCTCAGAGATTTCTCTTGTTCAGACGATTGGCAGGGCGGCCCGTAATGCAGAAGGACGGGTTATTATGTATGGTGATGTCATGACAGATTCGATGCGCCATGCCATTGATGAGACGAATCGAAGACGAAAGATTCAGATGCAGTACAATGAGGAGCACGGTATTACGCCACAGACGATCAAGAAGGCGGTACGTGATCTGATCAGTATATCGAAGAAAGCCGATAGCAACTCAGGCGATATTGAGAAAGATCTGGAATCTATGAGCAAGAAAGATTTGCAGCAGTTACGTAAGAAGTTGACGAAACAGATGCATGCGGCCGCAGCAGAGTTAAACTTTGAACTGGCAGCAACGTTGAGAGATCAAATGATGAAAGTTGTACAGCAGCTGAATGAGTAAAATTCTGCCGTCAAAGGTTATATAAATCAGTGTTGGCGAATAATCGCAGATAGGGTATAATGATTGGGTAATGTAATGGTGAACGTAAGGATTCGACAGATATTCTAGAGAGAAGGGCAATAAAATTTTAGAGTATGCCTTATGTTTATTTCAAGAAGGGAGAAAAAGAATGACAAAGAAATGGCGGCGCGTATATGCGTGGGTGCTGACCGTGGCAATGGTCTTATCTATGGCAAATCTGCCGATTACCATTGCTAAGGCAGCATCGACACAGAATCTTACCGTGAAGAGCGGAGCAACCAGTGTAACGATTGCTAAGAATGAGTATGGCGATGATTATATTGGCGATATGTTTTTTAACATACCGGATGCCTTGAAAACGAAGAGTGCAATCTCTTCGAACAAGGTGACTTCCATGACGGTAAAGATCACGATCAAAAGTTTTACACAGGGAAGTGGCGCAAAAGCGCAAGCATTTATTTTTGCACAACCGGATGCATCGGGTGATTGGAATTGGAATCAGTCTTCGACTGCAGAGCTGGTTACCGGCAGTCAGTTGACGCTTACCTATTCCTTTGCAGATATGGATTGGAAAGGTGGAACAACGCTGGGAAATCTTGGCGTGCGTTTTGCCAATGCAGCCGAGGGGAGTACCGTGTCCTATTCTGTTGACTCTGCGGTGATCAATATGGCGGACAGCGGCAGCAGTGCGACAAGTAAGCCAAGCAGCGCGACAAGTAAGCCAAGCAGCACAGCAAGTGCCGGTGGCAATGTTTCGGCAGACCAGATTGCGATCACGAGAAGTGTTGGCAGTGGAACAAATGATTATTATGCAGAATACAGTTTTTCTATCACAAATAACAGCAGCGAAACGGTTAGAGGTATTCAGATTTTAATACCGACATCGGGATCGGTTGACGTTGGCTAAGTTGAGGGATTTTCTGCAGTGTATGATGCGGCGCTGGGAGGCGTTGTGGCATATTATTCGACAGAGATTGCAGCGGGAGCAACGGTTAGCAGCTCTTCTAATAAAGTTGGTTTTGGAAAACAGCCGTCTATTTCCGTTGGAGAATCTAATGTCATTGCTGTAAATTGTGCAGGTCCAAGTACCGGTGATGAACTGAATTATGAATTAACCGGACGTAAAGATGTTGCATATGCGGACACTCCGGTCGGCAGACATGGTAAACTGTCAGTACAGAAGGTTGACGGCTATGCGGCACCGATCATGGTGGATCAGAATGGTGTGCCGACACAGCTTCGTGGAGCCAGTACCCATGGTATGCATTGGTTTCCGCAGTATGTCAATCAGAATGCGTTCCAGACATTGCGTGATGATTGGGGAATCAATATGGTTCGATTGGTCTGTTATCCACGCGACGTTGGATCGGTTGGATATTTGACGGGTGGAGACAGTACCAAACAGCAGCTTGATACATTGATTCAAAATGGTGTCGATTATGCAACCAAGCTCGGAATGTATGCGTTGGTAGACTGGCATGTGCATGCTTACAATCCAAATGAGTATTTGAAAGAGGCAAAGATATTCTTTACAAAGTACGCAACAATGTACAAGGATCATGATAACGTGTTATATGAGATTTGCAATGAGCCGACAGGCACAAATTGGTATAGTGGCAATGGCAAAGATCTTTATACATATTGTAGTGAAGTCATTAAGACGATACGTGACATTGATCCGGATGCGATCATTATATGCGGAACGAATACTTGGTCACAGGATGTCGATCAGGTAGCGGCTAAGCCGATGAAAGCTCTTGGTTATGAAAACATCATGTATACGTTCCATTTTTATTCCGCAACGCACAAAGAGAATTTAATGGAAAAAGTACGTCTGGCAACCAAGGATGGAACACCGATCTTTGTTACCGAATTTGGTATATGTTCAGCAGATGGTAATGGAAGTTATGACACGGAAAATGCGGATCGGTGGATCGCGTTGTTGGACGAATTAAATATTAGTTTTGCATGCTGGAGTTATAGTAATTGTAATGAAAAATCGGCGTATTTTAAGAGCAGCTGCAGCAATGCCGGGGGCGATTGGACAGCAGATGATCTGACAACAACCGGTAAGTGGCTGATCAATACCTGTCGAGCACACGAGGAGAAAGAAAATGCATCCTATCCGGCAGTATCACCGTCAGCAGGACCGACGAAAGCACCGACGGTAACGGAAAAGCCGACGACAGAACCGACGAAAGCACCAACTGTAACCGTAAAACCAACGGCAGAACCGACGAAAGCACCGACAGTAACCGTAAAACCAACGGCAAAACCGACGAAAGCACCGACGGTAACCGAAAAGCCAACGGCAGAACCGACGAAAGCACCGACGGTAACCGTAAAACCAACGGCAGAACCGACGAAAGCACCGACGGTAACCGAAAAGCCAACGGCAAAACCGATAAAAACGCCGACACCAACGGCAGAGCCAACAAAAGCGCCGGAACCAACGGCAGCACCGATAAAAACGCCGGAACCAACGGCAGAGCCAACGAAAGCACCGGAACCAACGGCAGCACCGATAAAAACACCGACACCAACGGCGGAACCGACGAAAGCACCGGAACCAACGGCAGCACCGATAAAAACGCCGACACCAACGGCAGCACCGACGATAACATCGGTACCTAGTGATGATCCGACTGAAAGTGCTGCTCCAAGTGAGAAACCAACGATCACACCAACGCAGAAGCCGGGAATTCAGGCGACCGGAATGCGCGTTATTGCCAGTGTGAAAAAGGTAAGTAATCTTCCGGTAAAATCGAAATTGCAGCTTGCAGCAGGAAAGAGCATGCAGCTTACGGTGACTTTGTTGCCGACAGGAGCTAAGCCTCAGAAACTAACGTATACCAGCAGTAAACCATCAATAGCAAAAGTAAGCGGTAGTGGTAAGATTGTTGCTGGTAAGAAAGCCGGAACGACAGTGATCACGATTCGTACAGCGAATGGATTGCAAAAGAAAATTACCATTCGCGTTATGAAAAAAGCGGTGAAGAAGATCAAACTGTCTGGCGTTAAGAAGTTAAAGGTTGGTAAGAAACTCAAACTGAAAGCCAAGATCACGCCTAAGAAAAAGTATGCGTCTGCCACGGTATTCTGGGTATCTGGTAATACTAAAATTGCAACAGTGACACAGAGCGGTGTTGTAAAAGCGAAGAAGAAAGGCAAAGTTAAGATTACTGCAATTGCAACGGATGGCAGTGGTAAGAAGAAAGTGATCAAACTTACCATTAAATAAATTTTAACAGATCGACTTAGAAATAAGTGGTAAATATGCCTTTTGAAAATTTAGAAAAAGAACAACCAAGTATTGGTTGTTCTTTTTTGCTTTATAGGAAACTTGTCGTTTCCTATAAAGCGAAAAACGCTCCGCGAGGATGCGCATCTCGCAGAGAAGAAGTTAGCTGTAAACAGCACCGCTCGAGCGCGAAAGAGTCGCAAGCGACTCTTTGTTCTTTAATCGGAAATTGCTGTCTGGCAATCTTAATTTTTTCTTAAGGAAACGGACATATATTACAGCCATAAATGTTGTAATATATAACCAAGGAGAAAATTATAAGCTCCATCGTAATATTACTATTGTAGCAAAACGGACAGCGCGATCAATTGTCCAACATAGAAAGGAGAGAGTAATATGAGGATGAAAAAATATGTAATGACGCTGGCATTATGTATCGCTGCAGGAGTTATGCTGACTTTACCGGTGCAGGCAGATGCAAAGTCAACCGGGAAGTTGAGCAAAAACATCAAATGGTCTTTGAACTCTGATGAGACAGTATTGACAATCACAGGAAAAGGAACGGTGGATATCCGTAAATTTCGTAAAGAGGGAAGATACAAATGGCCTGGTTCAGAAGCGGGACAGCCGGCAATTTTTGACAAGCTGGTGTTTGGAGAGGGGATAACAACAATTTCATCTGGCTTTTTTTGTATTGAGGGTATCAAAACGATTTCACTGCCAAAGAGCTTTAAGAAGATCAAAGCGTCCAATGAAATGGATGCCGTCAATGGCTCTTTTGAACCATACAGCACGACGTTAAAGAAACTTCAAGTGTCTAAGAAAAACAAGAAGTTCTCTGTCAGTAAGGGCATCTTGTATTCAAAGGACAAAAAGAAGTTGTACATTTACCCAAGTGGCAAGACGGAGAAAAAATTTGCAATACCTTCCAAGGTAACCAAAATTTGTAGACGTGCCTTTTATGGAAATTCCATAGAGAGTGTTATTATGGGAAATAAGTTGCGTGAAATTGGTCGGCAGGCTTTTGCGAAAACGGAGTTAAAGTCTGTAAAGCTTCCAAAGTCGTTGAAAATTATTGAAGATTCTGCGTTTGACAGCACTCAGATTTCATCTGTAGAATTGCCAAAGGGCCTTAAGCGGGTAGGAAATCATGCGTTTGGAAACATCAAAGATTTATCGACAATCATCGTACGATGCAATTGTAAACTAAATTATGTGTTTGCAGACAGTGGTTTTCAAACAAATCTTCAAACCTATGACCGAGAGAACTATACGGATTTTCGAATTGTATTGGGTAAGGAATTAAATGCAACAATATATCGTTTGTTTGCTGATTTTGCAGATCACATAAGACTTGGCAAGATGAAAGTTGAAGTTGAGAAAGGCAATAAGACATATTACATCAAAGACGAGGCGGTATACGCTAAACGAGGGGATCGTCTGAAAGAGAGCTTTAAGAAGTTAAATGGTAAAGAGCAATCATAAGAAGGGAGTGATTTTTATGAAAAAATGGAGACAGTTAGTAATAGTTACGCTTTGTCTGATGGCAGCGTTGACTATGACAATGACAGCAGATGCCAAGACAAAGAAAAAGCAGCCGAGCGGTAAAGTATGCAGTGGGGTGAAATGGACATACAATAAAAAGAGTAAAACGTTAACGATAGCTGGAAAGGGATATGCTAAAATTACCGGGTTTTATGACAAATCACTGAGCAGTTATGAGTGGCCGTGCTCGGAAGATTCTGTATTGCCGGTGTTTACGAAGATTAAATTTGGAGAGGGGATTACGCAGGTCGATTATCGATATTTTGCAATGGAGGGCATCAAGCAGATATCGTTGCCAAAATCTTTTAAAAAGATTAAGTATGCAAGCCCAGTTCGTGTCAATGGAGCTTATGAAGGCTGGAGTACAACCTTAAAAAAGATTTCTGTAAATAAAAAGAATCGTAACTTTTCATCATCAAAAGGTGTATTGTATTCGAAAGACAAAAAGACAATTTACATATATCCTTCGGGCAAAAGTGTCGTCAATTATAAGTTATCCGATAAGGTGACGACGATCGCACCGTATGCATTTTATGCAGCGGATATGAAATCAATTCAGCTTTCTTCAAAGCTAACAACTATTGGAGAGTACGCATTTCAGTATTCAACAGTCAAGACAGTTACCGGCGGCAAAAAACTTCGAGTGATAGGACAGATGGCTTTTTATGAAGCCGATGGATTGACCAACTTTGCCTTTGACAGTGCACTTAGAAAAATAGGCAGCAATGCGTTTTATGCCTGCAGGCTGCAAAGTGTAACTCTTCCGGAAAAACTGGTATCTGTAGGAAATTGTGCGTTTATGGCAAACGAAGAATTGCGTTCTTTGACGATATTATGCAGATTAAATTTGGGAGAAATCTTTCTGCTTTGTACGAAAAAAATGAATTATAGCAAGTCGGAATATGATTACCGACCAATTACGGTAAAGCTTGGGAAGAATGCTACCGGACCGCTTACGACACTCATAGACGATTTGGGGCAGCAGATCACTTTTGAGGTGGATAATGCCAATCCGATATATTACGTGAAAGCCGGGGTGCTTTATAAGAGAAAGGGAAACGAAGTATGCTATCCCCAAAAAGCATCTTAATATCTTGCAATATGCATAATAAAATATATAATTAAAATATATTTTTGTAAAAATTGTACATGAAATTTTAAAAATCATGTTGCAATACTACTACGAAAATGTTAAGATAGTTTTCGTAGCAAAAGAAATAACTCATGGGGGAGTTATTTCGATAATGTATTGGGCGTGATTGGGATGTAGAAAGACATTTTTTGTGGGGACAAAGGATGTCTTTTTATTGTACGTGATGGTGACGGATATCGTTAATGTGTTTGCTTCTTTTTTCATGAATTAATATCAAAAATATGTGGATTTTTTGGGATTTATCGGTATAAATATTGGGAAAGTATCGGTATTTCTTATGGATTTCTATTCATATTTTTTGGTGATGATTTATGTTATTTTGTCACAAAAAACGCACAAGTTTCTCAATCTGCCGGGAAGGAGAAGGATTATGGCTTTTCGTAAAAAAGCACTTGCTATTGTCATGAGTATGGCAATGGTAGCAACTTCGCTGTCAATTCCAACAACGACAGCCAAAACGGCGGAAGCCGCCGGCACAACATTTAACAACCTTAATCAATCGCAGATTACAGAGGCGATGGGTGTAGGTTACAACCTTGGTAACTCATTGGAGGCTGCAAGTTCCGGAACACCGAATGAAACAGCATATGGCAATCCAAAATTAACAGAAGACTTAGTTTTGGCAGCCAAAGACGCAGGATTTAAATCTATCCGTATTCCGGTATCCTATCTTAGCATGATTGACGACAACAATGGATACAAGATCGACTCTTCTTGGTTAGATCGTGTACAGCAGGTTGTTGATTATTGCGTTGACAATGATATGTATGCAATTGTCAACATGCATGGAGACGGTTATACGACAGTAACAGGTGGCTGGTTATTATGCGGCAGTTCTGATCAGACCAAGATCAAAGCAAAATATAAAGCGTGCTGGGAGCAGATTGCAGATCGTTTCAAAAACTATGATGAGCATCTGATCTTTGAGTCCATGAATGAAGAATTTGATGGAACTTATGGAACACCTAGCAGAACGGCTTATGCAAATATAAATGCCTACAATCAGATTTTTGTGGACACCGTAAGAAAAACCGGTGGAAACAATGATCAGAGATGGTTATTGATTCCGGGATGGAATACCAATATTGATTACACGGCGGAGAATTACGGATTTGCACTTCCTACCGATGATTATCTGTCTTCTAAGATTGCATCAGGCGAAAAAAGAATTATGATCTCTGTACATTATTATGATCCATGGGATTTCTGTGGAACAGAGTCCGGTGCAACCACACAGTGGGGAGACAGTATTACAGATTATTCGAAGAGAGCAAGCTGGGGTGATGAGTCCTATATGGCATCTCAGTTCAAAAAGATGTCCAGCAAATTCGTTTCACAGGGATATCCTGTGGTGATCGGTGAATTTGGTGCCATCAATAAAGCAAGTTATGACAGCCAGAATAAAGTTTGCCGTGCAGAGTATTATCAGAAAGTCTGCTATTATGCAAAGCAGTATGGATTGATTCCGGTAGCTTGGGACAATGGATACAACGGAGACTATGGTTTTGCGATCATTGACCGTTATTCCAACAAGGTTGTTCATCAGGAATTGATGGACGCTATGATGGAAGTGTATGGTGGTAATGAGTCCGCAACGGCAACAGGCATTCAGTTAAACAAGAGCGAGTTGACAATTCACATTGGTGATGAAAAACAGCAGCTTACAGCAGCATTAACACCATCGGACAGCAAGGATAAAGTTCTTTGGAGCTCCAGTGATGAGTCAGTAGCTACCGTTAATTCCAAAGGTCAGGTAAGTGCAGTAGGAGCAGGAACTTGTACAATCACTGCATCTGTTCCATTAGGATACAAAGCAACCTGTAAGGTGACGGTACCACAGGCCAACTATGTACGTGCAAAATTATATTTATTAGAGACAGCAAGCTGGCAGTCAGTCATCAGTGATGAATATGTTGATATTTATTCAGAAGGAGGAAAATTCTCCTTGTCCTTAGATGCAACTAAGAGTCAGTTGCAGAATATTGGTTCTTTGTATATCAAAGATATCAATGTTGCTGATGATGAGGCATCTGTATTTGACAAAGCAACTTTGAAAGTAACATCATTTGAAATTAACGGACAGAAATATACCATGAAAAATGGAAAATTTACGTATGATGTTTCACAGAAAGCATCAGATGATGGATTGATCTGTCCAGTCTTTAATTTTTCATTTATCAATGTGTGGGCGAATACACATGTAAACAACGTAACTGTGGAAAATGCAAATTACAAGGCATATTTCAATAATGTAAATTACCAGACGACGAATAAGGTAACCATGAACTTTGAGGTGTCCGGTATTAATGGTGGCAGTGATGTTCAGCCAACAGCAGCACCAACAAAGGCACCAACAGCAGCACCAACAAAGGCACCAACAAAGGCACCAACGGTAGCACCAACAAAGGCACCAACGGCAGCGCCAACAAAGGCACCAACAGTGGCGCCAACAAAGGCACCAACGGTGGCGCCAACAAAGGCACCAACGGTAGCACCGACGAAGGCTCCGACAGTAGCACCAACCACAGCTCCGACACAGTCACCGGTTATTTCAGATACGACGGAGATTGTATCTAACTTAGAGTCTACATATGCAACGAACGATCCACAGTGGTTGTTAAATGCATCTGACGATGATATTGTTACTGTAGTTTATACTTGTACAGATCCTTCCCATGGTAACTGGGGCATTTTAGGATGGGGTGCATCTGTAGACAATGTATGGCAGAGTGGTGATAATTATTCTGCGGCAAGTAATGCAACGGATAAAGTAACGAAGACATATACAGTCAAAGAATTAAAGGCAACCATGAACATTAAGAGCACATCAAAGGTTACCTATTTGTGCTTGTCTGCTTGGAACGGTGGCAAGATCGTAAGTCTTACACTTTCTAAAGTAGGTGGAGAGACTCCACAGCCAACAGTAACACCAACGGTGGCACCGACAGCTACACCAACAGTAGCACCAACAGTAGCACCAACAGCTACACCGACAGTAGCACCGACAGCTACACCGACAGTGGCACCAACAGTGGCACCAACTGTGGCACCGACAGCTACACCAACGGTAGCACCAACCACAGAGCCTTCCGGCGACAGCAAAGTAACAGGAGCCGTAAAGCTTACCAATAATTGGGGCAGTGGCGGAATTGCAGAGATCACTCTTACCAATAATACAGGTATCAGCTACACAGATGGCTGGACGGTAGAGTTTACCTTGGACCGTGAGATTACTTCTATGTGGAGCGGTACTTGTGAGAGCCTTGGCCACAACCGTTACCGCGTAAGCAATCCTGGATGGGATGGCAATTGGGCAAATGGTAAAACAATCACATTAAATTGTGGTGTTGGTGGAGGCAGCAACGTACCAGCGATCACAGATATCGTGATAAAATAATGAGCACATAGTGTGCTCATCTTGGGAGTTTCTCCGAAACTCCATTATGCGCAGAAATCGTGCGCAATTATTATGATATAATTGTTACAGATAAAGGAAGCCCTTACATTAGAGGCTCCGAGAACTCTTGCAACTGTTTTCAATATTAAGGAAAGCAGAAAAAGATGTATCGGAGCCTCTTTTTAATTGATAGGAAAATGCTCGTAACGTAGGGGGAAGCCAAAGCAAAGCGCTGGCTTTGGTTTTTTTGTTGATAGGAAATTGCTGTTATGTAGCGTGACATCGCCAAGAATTGCTTTAGCAATTCTTGCAAATCAAAGCGCTGGCTTTGCTTTTTTTGTTGATAGGAAATTGCTGTTATGTAGCGTGATATCGCCAAGAATTGCTTTAGCAATTCTTGCAAAGCAAAGCGCTGGCTTTGCTTTTTTATTGAAGATTATTTAGGTTGGCTTGATATTCGCGTGGTGATATACCCTCGTTTTTTTTGAAAACTTTACTAAAATAAAAACCATTACAAAAACCCAATTGATCAGCAATCTGCGTTACAGTAAACTGTTTGCTGGATAGTAAGATTTTGGCCTGCTCAATGCGGTATTTTTCAAGAAAAGCAAAAATAGTCTCACCAGTTACTTCCTTAAATTTACGGTTCATGTAATCAAAATTATGATGAAATTGTTTTTCTAAAAGGACACTTGTGATTTTTGTTTTGTAATTACTTTTCAGATAAGAAAGTAATGGGAGCGCGGAAAATGTGCCAATGTTATTTGGCGGAAATAACGCATTAATATGTGCACGACATATTTTTAACAGCAGCATTGCAAAATTGCAATTTATCATGCTTTGATGATAAGGGCTACCCGGTACTGCATTGTTTGTGGCAGATATAATTTCATTAAGGACTTCATAATAAGAAGCTCCTGAAAGTGTTGCATTCTTTGGAATAAGTATTTGTTCGCATGGTTTGTACTGTAATGGGGAAGCATTAAGTTCACTATGCATTGAAAGAAATTGGTGATAAACTTCTTCTTCGGACAGCAACAGTTCTTTTTGCGGGTTCCATTGAAAATGAATATAGTAATAACTTACCGGAGAATTACTTTGGACACCAAAGTGGCATTTATCAGGACATAATAGCAGGGTCTGTCCGGCACTTAAGTGGTAAATAGTATCTTCTTCCTGCAAAAGCATACTGCCATTTGTGATGAAATATAGAATCCAGTCAGAGGGGGTGCGGCGAAAATGCTTGTTAGGAGCAGGAACAGAAACTGATCCGGACAATGTGACGTGTGGAAGAGATTGTAAATTGGTTATAAAATATGTTTGCTTCATAAACTACTCCTTAAAAGTCGCTATTATATATATTTGCGTCGCTATAAATCATGGAATGCCAGTTGCGAAAATGGTAACATAGGAAGAGCGATAAGTCAATTACGATTGAAGGAGGGAATGAAAATGCTGAAAAATAATAAAAGAAGTTTACAAGTGACAGCAATTGCTATAACCGTCACATTATTGCTTGTCGGAGCCTCTGGGCATGTGGCTGCAAAAGCGAAAAAAATAACGATCAATCATAAGAAAATGACACTCGCGATTGGTCAAAAACGAGCACTAAAAGTAAAAAATACAAAAAAGAAAGTGAAATGGATCAGTAAAAATAAAAAAGTTGCTATTGTTAATAAAAAAGGGATTGTTACAGCGAAGAAAAAGGGATCAGCAAAGATTGTTGCACGTATCGGAAAGAAAAAATATACCTGCAGAGTAACGGTTAAGCCGAACAAAAAGAGAGCAAAAATAAAGAGTACTAAGAAACCGACTTATACAATGCGTCCAATTGCATCAAAAGTACCGGTAGTGTCTCAAAAGCCGACGATTGTACCAACAGCAACGGTTAATCCAACGCCAACACCGATACCATTACCGACAGTGAAGCCGACACCTGTTCCGGATGAGGGGTGGCAGACCGGGAAGGTCAGCGGATCAGAAGAAGATTATAATAAATATTTTGCATTAAATATGAAACACTATACAAAGAAACAGGAAGGAACGGTGTTTGGAACGATTGAAAGCATTACGTATCCATCCAAAGTTGTTGGAGCAGAACGCGAAGCATATGTGTATTTGCCACCACAGTACGATAGCAGCAAAAAATATCCGGTATTATACATGATTCACGGAATTGGCTGTGAGAGAGGACAGTGGGTTGGCATGTCCTTAAAAAATATATTAAGTAATATGATTTGCAGAGGTGAGGTTGCACCATTTGTAGCTGTTATACCAAGTGTTGTTCCAAAAGATGGAGTGTCGTCAAATACGCTGGGACCAGAGAATATTGGCGCATTCACCATGTTTGAACAGGAATTTTTACAGGATCTAGAGCCATATATTCTTGAAAATTTTGCCGTGTCATCCGACAGAAAAGATACCGGAGTATGTGGTCTGTCTATGGGAGGCATGGAGGCATTACATTTAGGATTTGCCATTAAAGATCATTTTAATTATATTGGATCTTTTTCAGCGGCACCGACATTGGATCAAAGTTTATTAAATACGAATGGCTGGAAAAATGTACCGGAAACCGTACTCCTTTGTAGCGGGACAGCAGACACAACAATAGGAGATAATCCTTATAATTATCATAAAACATTGGAAGAGAACAAGGTGGATCATATTTGGTATATGTATCCGAACGGTACACATGAAGCAAAAGTATGGCAAAACGGATTGGTAAACTTTTTGCTTAGAAGTTATCGGTAACAAGAGAAAGTTTTCGTATGTAATTACGGAGACTTCGTAGATTATGCTTTCAAAATAACCTTTTATATTAAGGAACCGACATAAGTAGTAGGATAATGAAAATGTATAATGCATTTCTGAATAATTCCTACATATATGTCGGTTCTTGCATGTTATGGGGAAAGGGAGTGCTTGTAGAGAACAACATTCATTGAAACAAAATAGGACAATATGTTATGATATGTTATAACAATGATTGAGAGATCAATGCGGATGGCGGTCTGGCATCAAGATCCGGTGGTGTACTTTATGTATGGCCAATTGGTAAGATCGTGCTGATAGCGGTTGTGATCTATGTATTTTGTATGCTTGCAGGACATGTCAAAAAGAAAATGATAAAAAATTAGCACTCACTCTTGACGAGTGCTAATAAAAGTGATATAACAATCATCAGAGGGATCAAAATAGTCAGATAGTGTACTACATAGTTCAGCATTAGCAGGCTATGTAGGCATATGGATTTGTTTGAGACAGAAAGGATTGGTGATTGTATGAATATCAGTAAATTTACACAAAAATCACAGGAAGTAGTACAAGGCTGTGAGAAAATCGCCATGGATCATGGTCACCAGGAAATCGGTCAGGAGCATATGCTATCCGCTATGATGACAGTAGATGATAGCTTGATCCGCAAACTGATCGAGAAAATGGGAATTGCACCGGAAGCATTTCAGGCGCAGATAGAAGGACTTTTACAAAAACGTCCAAAGGTTGTCGGCGGCGATCTTCGGATTGACAAATATTTAAATGAAGCATTGATTTATGCGGAAGATGAAGCAAAACGGATGGGAGATGAATATGTTTCCGTAGAGCATCTGTTTTTGAGTGTATTAGCGCATCCGAGCAAAGAGATCAAGCAGTTGTTTAAGCAGTGTCAGATCGATCGAGAGCGATTTTTGCAGGTGCTTTCTGAGGTGCGTGGTAATCAGAGGGTTACCAGTGACAATCCGGAAGCAACATATGATACGTTGGAAAAATATGGTACAGATCTGGTAGAACGTGCTAAAGATGGCAAGCTGGACCCGGTGATCGGACGAGATGCGGAAATTCGTAATGTTGTGCGTATTCTTTCACGTAAGACGAAAAATAATCCGGTCTTGATCGGTGAACCCGGTGTTGGTAAGACTGCCGCTGTTGAGGGCTTGGCACAGCGTATTGTTCGCGGAGATGTGCCGGAAGGACTCAAAGACAAGAAGATCTTTGCGTTGGATATGGGTGCCTTGGTAGCGGGTGCGAAATACCGTGGCGAATTTGAGGAGCGTTTGAAAGCGGTTCTTGAAGAAGTGAAGAAGAGTGAAGGACAGATCATTCTGTTTATTGATGAGCTGCATACGATTGTCGGTGCCGGCAAGACCGATGGCGCTATGGACGCCGGCAATATGCTCAAACCAATGCTTGCCAGAGGTGAATTACATTGTATTGGTGCTACGACATTGGATGAGTATCGTATGTATATTGAAAAAGATCCGGCATTGGAACGTCGTTTCCAGCCGGTTATGGTCAATGAACCAACAGTGGAAGATACTATTTCAATACTGCGTGGTCTGAAAGAACGCTATGAAGTATTCCATGGTGTCAAGATTACGGATTCTTCGCTGGTGGCAGCCGCAACGTTGTCCAACCGATATATTTCGGATCGTTTCCTGCCAGATAAGGCGATCGACTTGATCGATGAGGCCTGTGCCATGATCAAGACAGAGTTAAATAGTATGCCGGCAGAACTCGATGAAGAGCGCAGACGTATTATGCAGATGGAAATTGAGGAGGCAGCACTTAAGAAAGAGACCGATCATTTGTCTGTGGAACGTTTGGAAGAACTGCAAAAAGAAATGGCAGAACTTCGCGATGATTTCAATGCTAAGAAAGCAAAGTGGGATAGCGAAAAGGCATCTGTCGATACGGTAAATAAGTTGAAAGAGCAGAGAGATGCGCTTCGTACAGAGATTGAAACGGCAAAGCGCAACTATGATCTGAACCGTGCTGCAGAGATCCAGTATGGACAATTGCCGGAGTTAGAGCGACAGCTTGAGGCAGCAGAAGAAAAGGCAAAAGCAGAAGATCGTACTTTGGTGCAGGAATGTGTTACCGAGGAAGAGATTGCCAAAATTATTTCTCGCTGGACAGGAATTCCAATCGCCAAACTGACGGAAGGCGAACGTGAAAAAACACTGCATTTGGAGGATGAACTGCACAAACGTGTCATTGGACAGGAAGAGGGCGTCCGTTTGGTCGCAGAAGCAATCTTACGTTCTAAGGCAGGTATCAAAGATCCTACGAAACCAATTGGTTCTTTCTTGTTCTTAGGACCGACTGGTGTTGGTAAAACGGAACTTGCTAAGAGCTTGGCGGCATATTTGTTTGACGACGAGACGAATATGGTTCGTATCGACATGAGTGAATATATGGAGAAACATTCCGTGGCTCGTCTGATCGGAGCGCCTCCGGGATATGTTGGATATGAAGAAGGTGGACAGCTCACCGAAGCAGTACGCCGTAAACCGTATTCTGTTGTACTGTTTGATGAGATTGAAAAAGCACATCCGGATGTGTTTAATGTATTATTGCAAGTGTTGGACGATGGCCGAATTACTGATTCACAGGGTCGTACCGTTGATTTCAAAAATACAATATTAATATTAACTTCTAACATTGGTTCCTCATATTTGTTGGAAGGCATTGATGAAAATGGAGAGATCAGCGAAGAAGCACGTAAAGCGGTACTGGATCAACTGCACGCTTCTTTCCGTCCGGAATTTTTGAATCGTTTGGATGAAACGATCCTCTTTAAGCCGCTTCGTCCGCAGGATATTACCGGTATTATCGATATCTTGCTTGCAGAGCTGAATGAACGTTTAGCAGAAAAAGAATTGCATGTATCTTTGACAGATGCTGCCAAAGCGTTTGTTACAGAGCAGGCATATGATCCATCCTTTGGTGCACGTCCGTTGAAACGGTACTTGCAGAAGAATGTAGAGACACTGTTAGCCAAAAAGATTCTTCGTGGCGATGTGCATATGGGCGAGGAGATCGTGCTGGATGTTAAAGATGACGCATTGTATATACAGTAAATAGTATGTATGATCTGTGCTTACGATGAAGCACGAAAGTATGCATAAATATGTGGCTTTTGAAAGAAGCATAAAGTATAAAAGGACTGTTCTATTCGCAATGTTATTTCGTGGATAGACAGTCCTTTTTTCTTATAGGAAATCGCAGTTGTGCAGCGTGATTTTTTGTGGCTTTTATTGATAAAATTTTGTGTATATGGTATATTGATTTCAAGTAATTTAAGGGACGGATTTATACAGTTAAGAACAAGGTTGTTTTTACGGATAAGAGTAAAAATAACAGCGTAAGATATTTATACGAAGGAGGGGGTTAGTGTGAAAAATACCGCTAATGCAGTATTTTTCGCACGGGCTATTTGTGCCGCAGGCGTCACAAAGTAGCCTTGATCGCAGAGCAAAATTTGACATTTTGCTCGCAATCCTTCGACGCGAAGCGTCTGCGGAATGGGGGTTAGTATGAAAAAAGCAGGGACAAAATTAACGAGGAAGGCAGCAGTATGTTTGTTGGCCGTACCAATGATCGTAGGACTTTCCGGCTGTGCACAAAAATCTACTGACACGACATCAACGAAACAGGCAAAGGAAGCACAGGCAACGCCGACCAGTACACCGTTCCAGTATTATGCTTCCGTCGATGACGAGCCACGGACGATTTCGGGCAAATGTGGGGACAATGCAGAATGGTCGTACAATACAGGTACGAAAGTATTGACAATTAGTGGTTCCGGTGCTGTGGATCGCGCTGTGGATTCAGACACTACCAAACAAAAGATTGAGGGACTTGCAGAGCCATATGAAGTCAAGGAAAGAATAACCTGTTCGGTAAAAGAGATTAAGATTGAAGAAGGAATTACTGCATTAGCGGTGAGCAATTTATTTGGAAATGTTTCCAAGGACGAAGATGCTGAGGAAATTAAGCTTTCTTTACCGGATTCTCTGGAAAGAATTAATGCAAATACATTTGCGCCAACGAAAGATGCAGCTTATATCCGCACGATTCATCTGCCACGCAATGTACGATATATTGAAGGTGGTGCATTTTGGGGACTTGGTGCCACGGATACGTCAGATACGTTCAAAGAAAATTTAACGATAACGGTAGACAGTAAGAATCCATATTATATGACAGAAAATAATGTACTTTTTACCAAGGATAAAAAAACACTTGTCTATTATCCGGTTGAAAAGACAGAACAGTCATATCGTATACCGAAGTCTGTAACCAAAGTGGAAGCACTCGCATTTTCACGCAATCCATCCTTAAAGAAAGTTGTATTGCCAACAGGAATTACAGATATCGGTGCCGGGGCGTTTTACGGTGACAGTAAGCTTAGCGATATTAATTTAGCGCAGGCTGTGAACGTGAAAAAATTAAGTGACTTTGACGGAGTCAAAGCAAAGCTATCTTATTATGATGTTGGTGCGCCGGCTGATGCAGGAGAAGTCTCTGATGAAGGGGACGAAGATGTCATAAATGATGAAAAAGATCTCGTGAGCGAGCCGGATGGATCCGCAAAGTATTTGAAAGAAATTGCTATGTTAGGTACGTTTGCCGGTACGAATCTAAAAGAGATTCAATTGCCGGATTCCTTAAAATATGCCGGTTACAGCACTTTTTATAAATGTCTATGCTTAAAAAAGATTACGCTTGGAACCGGATTTGCGGGACAGATCAATCCTGTCAACTACTGTGATGAAAATGGATTTTTGCTGCCGGATAACAAGTCAACGTATTGCTTTGATATTCGAATTCCTGCGGGAAATAAAAATTATAAAGTCCGTGACAATGTGATTTACAGCGGAGATGGCAAGACGGTGTATGGTGTGAGCAAAGATTATAAAAAATCTACACTGACATTGGATAAAAATGTGAAAGTCATTACACGCAATGCTTTTAGAAATACCAAATTAAAGAAAGTAACGGCACTTGGTAATCTTACAACCATTGGAAACGGCGTGTTTATGAATAACTGGCATTGTAAGAACTTTGAAGTCAAAGGAAACATTGACACGATCGATGCACAAGCTTTCTATAAGTGTCATAAATTAGAAAAATTTGTTTGTGGTGGAACCATCAAAAAGATTGGCACACAGGCATTTCGTGGTGCGATCAAAAAGGATGGCATTGTCTTAGACGGTTCGTTCGATGACGTTGAAGTTGGCAAGGAGGCATTCTAGTCATAAATCCATCGAAGGCCCATTGCCAGATCATAAACAGTGCGCCGGTCATCAATAGAGAGAGATCCATAGGGGCAGCTATCAAAACTTGGATAGCTGCCCACTTTTGGTATCAGAGATCTTTTGCCAGAGCCAACATCTAATGCAATGCCGATGTTGCTCATGTCCTGAGAATCTGCTATAATAGGAAAGTTGCATTAATACAGCGAAAGATTTTGCAGGGAATCTGTGCTGCAAAATAAAGCAGATTAGAAATGGAGATATAAATGACGTTTGAAGAAATGTGTTTGGATACAAGAATAATGCGTGCAATTGCGGAAATGGGTTTTGAGCAGCCAAGTCCGATTCAGGCGCAGTCGATACCGATTGCGGTAGAGGGAAAGGACATGATCGGACAAGCGCGTACCGGAACGGGTAAGACGGCTTCGTTTGGAATACCGATGTTGCAGCGAATTAATCCGAAAGACAAAAATCTGCAGGCAATCGTCTTGTGCCCAACGCGAGAACTTGCAATTCAATCCGCCAATGAAATTCGCAAATTAGCAAAGTTTTTGCATGGGATCAAAGTGCTTCCGATATACGGAGGACAGGAGATCAGCAAACAGATCCGTTCCTTAAAAGGTGGTGTACAGATCGTGATTGGTACACCGGGACGAGTGATGGATCATTTGCGCCGTCATACATTAAAACCACAAACGGTAGATATTGTGGTTTTGGATGAAGCTGATGAAATGTTAAATATGGGATTTCGAGAGGATATAGAAACTATTTTGGGACAACTGCCAGAGGAGCGTCAGACAATGCTTTTTTCGGCAACAATGCCAAAGCCAATTTTGGAAATTGCGAAGCGTTACCTGCATGAGCCGGAGATTGTGAAAGTGATTCAGAAAGAACTTACTGTCCCAAAAATCGAACAGTATTATTATGAAGTTAATCCGCGCAAAAAGAATGAAGTGCTATCCCGATTATTGGACATGTATGATCCGAGTTTGTCATTGGTTTTTTGCAATACGAAGCGAAAAGTGGATGAGTTGGTTGCAGACTTAAAGGGTAGAGGATATTTTGCAGAGGGACTGCATGGTGATATGAAACAGAGCCAGAGAGACCGCGTGATGAATGGCTTTCGCAATGGACGTACCGATATTTTGGTTGCCACAGACGTGGCGGCGCGTGGTATTGACGTTGATGATGTGGAAGCGGTTTTTAATTATGATGTTCCACAGGACGATGAGTACTATGTGCATCGTATCGGAAGAACGGGACGTGCCGGACGTGAAGGAAGAGCATTTACGCTGGTCGTTGGCAAGGAAATATACAAGCTAAAAGATATTCAGAGATATTGCAAGACAAAGATCCGCAGACAGCCGATCCCTTCGGTGAATGATGTGGCTGCCATTAAAGTGGAGAAACTGTTGGAGCAGGCAGGAGAGTTGATCGCTACAGATGGTTTGGGCAGAATGATGGATCTGTTAGAGGAATATTTGGATGGCAGTGATTATTCGGCAACGGAAATGGCAGCAGCTTTGCTAGCAATGCAGTTAGGAGAGACAAGCACACAGACGCTTCCAAAAGAAGAGTTTGGAGATACCGGTGCAGAGCCGGGTATGGTGCGTATGTTTATGAATATCGGCAAAAAAGATCGTGTACGCATTGGTGACATTTTGGGTGCGGTTGCCGGGGAGAGCGGAATGGAAGGTGCTCTCGTAGGAACAATCGATATGTACGATAATTTTTCGTTTGTAGAGGTTCCGCAGGAATATGCGGCCGCTGTATTAGAGGCAATGAATCACAGTAAGATCAAGGGACGCAGGGTAAATATGGAACCGGCTAAAAATGTGAGGAACTGATCAGGCCACCATGTGAGGAGGGATACGAACACATGGAGAAAGATTTAACCAAAGGTAGTGTTTTCAAAAATGTCTTATATTTTTCGCTACCATATTTATTGTCTTATTTTTTGCAAACATTATATGGTATGGCGGATCTGTATATTGTGGGGCGGTTTCATGGTGTTGCAGAGACAACGGCTGTTTCTGTTGGCAGTCAGATCATGCATTTTGTTACGGTAATGATCGTCGGACTTGCAATGGGGTCTACGGTGACGATCGGAAAAGCAATCGGTGCATGCGACAAGCAGAAATGCGCCAAGGCAATAGGAAATACGATTACGCTGTTTATCATTGTTGCCGTTATCAGTATGTTGGTTTTATTGTTTCGGGTGGATCCGATTGTGGGCGTGATGTCTACTCCCGAAAAGGCGGTTGCCGGAACGACACAGTACCTGATCATATGCTTTATTGGTATCCCTTTTATTACAGCGTACAATATCATCAGTGCTATTTTTCGCGGAATGGGCGACTCCAAAAGTCCAATGTATTTCATTGGAATTGCATGCCTGTGTAATATTGGACTGGATTATCTGTTGATCGGTGGTTTTCATATGGGAGCAGCCGGCGCAGCACTGGGAACCACTTTATCGCAGACGATCAGCGTGATCGTTTCTTTGATCGCGATCCGTAAAAAGCAGATGGGAATACAGTTTGGCAAAAAGGATTTGATCCCTAACAAAGAGATGATGGCAGAACTTTTGCTGATCGGAACACCCGTGGCATTGCAGGATGGGTTTATTCAGGTGGCATTTCTATTTATAACAGTGATCGCAAATCGGAGAGGGATAAATGATGCCGCAGCAGTCGGAATTGTGGAAAAGATTATTAGTCTGGTATTTTTGGTACCATCTTCCATGTTGTCGACAGTGTCTGCTATCTCATCGCAAAATATCGGGGCGGGTTATCACGACCGAGCTCGAAAAACACTGCAATACTGTATTACCATTGCGGTGTCCTATGGAGCGCTGATGATTGTATTGATCGAACCGTTTGCGCCGGGGGTTGTCGGATTATTTACGAAAAATGCGGCCGCACGGGTATTGGGTGGACAGTATTTGCGTGGTTATATCATTGATGCGATGATCGCAGGTGTGCATTTTTGCTTTAGCGGATATTTTTGTGCGTATGGATTATCATCTATTTCGTTTGCGCATAATGTTGCATCCATGCTATTTATACGTATTCCGGGGTCGTATTTTATGTCAAAATGGTTTGCTGATACGTTGATGCCGATGGGGCTGGCAGCTCCGGCGGGTTCATTACTTTCGGTAGTGATCTGTGTCATTGCCTATCTCCTCTTACAGCATTATTGGATGAAGCGGGAAAGTATTGATTTAAACCGGACAAGTTGTTAAAATAAAAAGCAAAATGAGGCGATGGCGAGGAGGTGCATTCAATGAACGTGATACAGGGGAAAACGATAGCCGTTCGTGAGGTTGAAACCTATGGAGTGAATGCGAAACCATTGTCCCCGAGAGAGATTGAGACTTGTGGAGTGAATGCGAAGCCACTGTCACCGAGAGAGATTGAGACTTGTGGAGCGAATGCGAAGCCGCTGTCGCCAAAGAAGATAGACTTTTGCGAGATGAATGTGAAGTCGCCTGCTAATGTGAGGGCGGTGGTATCGAATGCCAGAGAGCCGAGATTACAGCAGATTGTGCCAATAGAGCCTGAGGAAAAAGCTGTAAATCAGGCTGCAGCAGAGATGGCTGTCACGCTTTCGGAAGTGTCTGTGGCGAATCCGAGACAGGGGAAGTTGGATATGACATTGCAGGAGATGTTTGCAGAAAGGAGAGGTATATGACGGCGAATAATATTACGGATGGGAAAGTGCAGGCTTTGCCGATCAAACCGTTGAAGACGCATGCGGGTGAAGCTGGCCGCAGGAGTTCTATTACCAGTTTTGACGATATGCTGAAAGCACAGGGACGCACGAAGTCTACGAAGACGAGTGCGGTGAAACATCTGGACTATTCTGCGGACACGTCAAAGTTAGACCGCACGGGAAGTTCCAGAACAACCTCATCTGCGTCTGGGACATCGACCGGTCAGAGTCAGAAAACGAATCGTACGGTGTCAACCGGAAGTACAAGCACTAAGAAAACGACATCAGCATCGTCTATGAAGACAACGCCTTATGACAGCTATTTTAAGAAAGCAGCCAAAAAATACAGAGTATCCGAAAGTTTGCTTAAGGCAATTGCCAAAGCAGAATCTAATTTCAATGAGAGGGATGTGTCTAGTTCGGGGGCAATGGGCGTTATGCAGTTGATGCCGGATACGGCGCGTGGACTTGGCGTAGAGGATCCCTTTGATCCGGAGCAAAATATTATGGGTGGAGCGAAGTGCATCGCCAGCAAGTTAAAGGAATATAACGGAGATGTAAAGTTAGCGCTGGCGGCGTATAATGCCGGAAGTGGAACGGTACGGCGTGTGGGTGGTATACCATCACAGTGTCGTTCTTACATAAAGAAAGTATTGAGTTATCAGAAAGCTTTTGAAACGGCGAAGAAGGTCTGAGCGAGCTGCTTAAGCAAGGGGGAGCTCATAGAGGGCATGACGTTAAACGGACTGAATTTATAGGGTAAAGAAATTAGCCCTTTTGGTCGAATATATTTATAGGATGTGAGTGTCAAAGTTCATGTTTGGCACTCTTTTTTTACTTTATAGGATTCAGGTGCCAAAAAGGTTTGAATTTCTTTAATAAGGATTTCATGATCTTTCGGCACTGATAAAGAGAGGTAGCTAATGAATATAAATGATATCATGTTACAGGGAGATGCGGGATCCGGAACGACGGAAGCATCCTCTAAGTACTATAACGTCGGGAAAAATAATGCGGCAATTGCTGATGCGGGTTATTTGGGGATTCGTGGTAAAGCCGTTCAGACTGATTTTATGATGCCACAGCTACAGGGACTTCGTGAGTCTGGTTCGGAGAATTATACGGGTAGACAGGCAACGGAGATCGCAGCGGATCGTGTGCAAAATGATAATGCTGCCAGTCGCAATCTTAAGGTTGTGACCGGAGAGGATTGTGCCGCACTTGAGGATGAGGATAGTGCTTTGGAAGAATACCAAAAATCCAGTTTGGAGCGCGCCGTTAAGCGTATCCGTGAGGAGCGTGAGTGGAAAGCAGACCGGATGGAAGAAAATAAAGAACTTCGCGAGCAGTTGGCGAACGATTTGGAAAAAATGCAGCAGCAGGGATTTTTGGCGCAAAAGAGCGAGGCACAGATCCGTGACGCACTGCAGGAAGCAAATCTGCCTGCAACCAAAGAATTTGTGGATAAGGTAGCGGGAACGCTGCAGATGAGTATGTCGATCAATGAAATGACAGATGCGGCGAAAGTTTACGTCATACAAAATGGAACCCAGCCGACGATAGAAGCGGTATATCAAGGAATGCATTCCGGTAGTACGGCAGTTGACAACGCATCGATCACTGAGAAAGATATGGCGGCGTATGCACCACAGATCGAACATATCTTGCAGCAGATCGGACGAGGGGGAGCTTCGGATCAAGCGATGGCAAAGTGGCTGTTTGCGAATGAACTGCCGATCACGGCTGAGAATATGCAGACATTAGAGATGTTAGATCAGATGCAGCAGAGTACCTGCTTGGAGATAACGCTGCAGCAGATCATTCAGACGATGGCAATGGGATTGCCGGCAGAGCAGACAGTTCCGGGGGACAAAGGAATTTGGCTTGCCGGGGATTTGATACAGCAGGTAAAAGAGATCACGGCGCAGGATGTGGAACGGGTAACAACAGAAAAGGCAGATCCGGTGCTGCAGGATTATCTTGACGCACATCAGACAGAGCAAGGTGCTTTTGACCATGAAGTGGGACAGACCGCAGGAACATCATCTAGCCGTGAAGTAGGACGGAGCGCAGGAGTGCTATCTGACCGCAAAATGGGACAGGGAGCGATGAATGTATCTGACCGAAAAGTTGGACAAGAAGCAGCGAACACATCTGACCGAAAAGTTGGACAGGAAACAACCGTAATGGCTGGCGAACTGTCGGGACAGGAGACGGCAGAAGTCATGCCTTTGCCGCAGGTTACAGCTTGGCGACAACTTGAGGAAATACGATTAAAAATGACAATCCCGGCAGTGATGTCTATGCGTGCGCAGGGGATATCTGTGGAGACAGAGAGCTTGGCTGAACTTGTGGATCGTTTGCGGGAAATAGAGATGAGTTATTATCGGACGGATCAGACGGGCGAGGCGGCAGTTACAGAAGACGCACAGATTCATGCGATGCAGGATGCCGTAACGGCAGTGCGTGAGATTGCCGAAGCCCCGGCAGAACTTTTGGGCAGTAGTCTGCGCCAGCATGAATTAATGACGGTGCGGGAACTGCATGGAGCTGCGATCAGTGCGACCAAGAGCGCATGGCAGTATCAACAGGATTATGAGGCGGTTGGTACACAGGTGCGCACGGATCTGGGAGATAGTATTAAGAAAGCGTTTGCGGGTATTCCGACTATGCTGCAGGAGATGGGGCTGGAGAGCACACCGGAGAATGAAAGAGCAGTACGCATTCTTGGTTATAACCGCATGGAAATCACAGAGGAGAGTATTGCGCAGATCAAAGATTGGGATGCAGAAGTGAATACTTTGATCGACCGGATGAAACCTGCCACGGTACTTGGAATGATTCGAGATGGTATTAATCCATTAGAACATACCGTAACGGAATTGAATGAAATGCTTGCCAATCGTGGAATGACTGCGGCGCAGGAAGAGGAAAGTTACAGTAAGTTTTTGTGGCGATTAGATAAGACGAACGGCATTACTGCGGAAGAAAGACAAAGTTATATTGGAATTTATCGTCTGTTGCATCAAGTGCAGAAAGAAGATCATGCGGCGGTTGGTGCGGTGGTTCAATCCGGTCAGCAGATGGATCTGTCTAATTTGCTGACGGCGGTTCGTTCCAGAAATGCACAGGGGATGGATCATACTGTGGATGACACTGAAAATATTATTCAGGCGGCAGCCGGTAATCAGACGATCACGGATCAGATCATGACAGCTTATTATGAGGAGCGTGCCGGGGAACTCAGGGATATGGCGAAACGGTCACAGAAAGCAGATGGATTTTTGGAGGAGGCAGGGCTGCCGGACACAGTTGGCAATATGCAGGCGGCGTTGAGATTACTGGATGGAGAGACCGCTTTAGATACAGTACTGGAACTTGCTAGAGAATCGCAGTCGGAGCAGGATGCGGTTGGACAGTTGGCATCGGAGACAGCCGATGCAGCGGTTTTGGAGACTGCCATGGATCATGTAGTTCCGCAGGGAGTGGCTGCAAGTGAGGCGTCATCCGAGAAAGAGACGTTTGCAGAGCGTAGACGTGATTTGACGGAACTAACGGATGGATTAAAGGATGTTATGGAAGCCATTGCAGATGGTGAGGAAGATGAGGCAGCACTTGCAGAATATTGTGCCGGAATAGATCATTTTTTGGAAAATATTCTTGAGAAAACAAAGCAGCGTGCCGATATTACATATAGTGAATTTCAAGAGATCAGAGCAACGCGTGGTTTGATGCGGTTACAGCAGGGACTTAGAAATAATCGCAGTTATGCAGTACCGATTCAAACGGCAGACGGCGTTACGCAGATGAATCTTACATTCCGTGAGGATGAAGAACAGGCGGGCAAGGTACAGGTAACCATTTGGCAGCCGTATCGCATTTCTATGGAGATGCAGATTTCCGGGGGCAGTCTTAAGGGACTGGTACTCTGTGATGACAGAGCCGGATACGAGAAATTGAAGCAGCAGGCAGGAGCCTTGCAGGAAACTTTGGAGCAGAATGTGTGTCCGGTGAAAACGATCTCTTATGGAATGGATTTTCGTGCGCAGAATGATTATTCTGCTGCATCGGAGAACGATAATGCAGTTGATACAAAAGCTCTGTATCAGACAGCAAAAGTGCTGGTACAGTATATTTCAGAGGTAGTAGCAACAGAGAATGGAGGATTACAATGAGAATTAACCACAATATTTCAGCGCAGCTTACAAATGTCAGTTTGAAAAAGGTTGACAATAAAGTTTCGGCCAGTTTGGAAAGATTAAGTACAGGCTATAAGATTAACAAAGCAGCAGATGATTCTGCAGGTATGGCGATTTCGAATAAGATGCGAACCCAGATCCGTGCGTTGGATCAGGCGTCCCGCAATTCTGCTGATGGAGATTCGATCATTCAGACGGCAGAGGGTGCGATGTCAGAGATTGAGAATATTTTGCAGAGAATCCGTGAATTGGGTGTACAGGCAGCCAATGGTACGCTTGCTTTGGAAGACCGTAAGGCCGTGCAGGATGAGGTTGATGAGCTGATGGACGAGGTTGATCGTATTGCAGACACAACCCAGTTTAATGGTAAGGGACTGCTTGATGGTTCCGCATCACGTACCGTAATGACGAATACGTTATCCATTCATGCAATTTCGGCGTCTATGGATGTACCAAGAAATGATTATGAGATTACGATCGATGCTATGCCGGAAGCTGCAAAAGCACAGCTTGACTATACGATCCCATCTACGATCAGTATTAATGGGTATAGTTTAGAGATTACGGATGAGTACGATGATACCAGTGTTAGAAAGAAGATTATAGATATGTGTGACGCCATGAATATTGATGTTTCCGGTCCGGATGGATCACTGACACTGACGACACGTGCAACCGGTGCAAACCAGAAGATTTCAGTACGCTCTGCCGGTGCCAATGATGAGACGGTTATTTACGGCAAAGATGCAAAGATCACCTTGGGAACACAGTTTACCCCGGCCGATGGTTTTAGCTATAAAGCAAATGGTGCCGGTATTGTGATCATTGGAAATGATGGATTTGAAATGCAGATCGATGTTACGGATGCCAAAGCGGGTGATAGTGGTATTGTTCGCGTAGAAGATGCCGGCTATATGGTGCTTCAGATTGGTGCCAACGAGCATCAGACGTTGGAGATGGACTTTAAGGAAGTATCTTGCCAAAGCCTGTTCTTACGCAATAAAGAAGGTGTTAATCAGATTAACGCATGTACACAGGAAGGTGCTACGGAGCTTCTCAAAGTGTTGGATGATGCTATTGATAAGATTTCTGCAGCAAGATCCACGCTTGGTGCATATCAGAACCGTTTGGATGCAACAAGAGAGAGTTTGGATGTAAGTGAAGAGAATCTTACGGATGCAATGTCCAGAATTATGGACACAGATATGGCTTCTGAAATGACAGAATATACATCCAACAATGTATTATCACAGGCAGCAACATCAATGCTGTCACAAGCCAATAACCGTCCACAGCAGATTATGAGTTTGCTGCAGAGCTAATTAGTTATCGCTGAATCGCTGAAACTGGTGTGTGAGCAGGATCAGGTAAATATACTGAGATTGGTGCGTGAGCAGGATCAGATATGTATGTTGAAGCTGATTGGAGTGTGACGATCAAGTATGGGCATGGAGGTTAAGCATGACGAAGGAACAGATTAAGGAGTATACCGCACGGGTTGCACAGGCAAACCGGACAGAATTAGTCGTTATTATATATGAACTTTTGCTGGATGAAATACAAGAGGGTAACAAACAATATCAGGCGGGAAATACGGATGCGGGGGAAAAACAGATCCGCAAAGCGCAGGGATATTTACAAGAACTTCTCGGAAGTCTGGACTTTCGCTATGAAATTGCGTTGCAATTACGACAGTTGTATCGTTATGTCAACGAACAGTTGATTGCAACTTTGGTTCAACGCAGACCGATTCATTTAGATGCGGCGTGTGAAGTGATCCGTGGATTGATGGAGAGCTTTGAACAAGTGGCCAAAGAGGATCATTCAGGACCGGTTATGGAGCATTCACAGCAGCTTTATGCCGGATTAACCTATGGAAAAGGTACACTTAATGAAGTATCCCTCGGAGAGGGCAGTACCTATGGAGGAAAAATATGAAAAAGAAACGTGGAGCAGGGATTTTACTGCCAATCAGCAGCCTGCCGTCACCATATGGAATTGGAACATTGGGAGCAGAGGCGTATGCCTTCGTTGATCAGTTGGCAGAGGCAAAGCAGAGCTATTGGCAAGTGCTTCCGGTAGGACCGACAAGCTTTGGTGATAGTCCCTACCAGTCATTTTCAGCATTTGCGGGAAACCCTTATTTTATTGATCTTGACACGTTGAAAGAGGATGGGCTTCTTCTTTCGGAAGAGATTGAGGAGCAGTATTGGGGAGACGATGTGTCAGAGGTAGATTATGCAGCGTTATACGAGGCTCGTTTTGAGGTATTACATAAGGCATATGCGCGAAGTGATCATAAAATGCAGGAAGATTATCAGGCATTTTTGGCGAAGAGCAGCTATTGGCTGGAAGACTATAGTTTTTATATGGCACTTAAATTTCACTTTCATGGACAAGAGTGGTCGTTGTGGGAGGATGGTCTGAAATTCCGTCACAAAGAAACCCTCCGCAAATTTGAAGATCTGCTGGCAGAAGAAATTGATTTTTGGAAGTTTTGTCAGTATCAGTTTTTCATGCAATGGAGTCAGTTGAAGCGGTATGCTAACAGCAAAGGCATCCGTATTATTGGAGATATTCCGTTATACGTTGCCATGGACAGTGCAGATGTATGGACACATTCAGATCTGTTTGAGCTGGATGAGCGTAAGAAACCGATTCACGTTGCAGGGGTACCGCCGGATTGTTTTTCGGAGGATGGACAGCGCTGGGGTAACCCATTATATCGTTGGAAACGAATGAAAAGAGATCATTATGCATGGTGGTATCAGCGAATGAAAGCCAATGCAGCCTTGTATGATGTGATTCGTATTGATCATTTTATTGGTATTGTTAATTACTGGTCAATACCTGCTTCTTGTCCTACTGCTGTAGAAGGTGAGTGGCGCAAGGGACCGGGCAGACATTTGACGAAAGTGATTCGTAAGGCAACGAAAGGTTCGGATATTATTGCAGAAGATCTTGGAATTGTCAGTGATAAGGTGCGTGCTTTGATCAATGAAACCGGTTGGCCGGGAATGAAGATTTTAGAGTTTGCGTTTGATGGAGATGCTTCTAATGAGTATCTGCCACATCAATATAAGAACACGAATTGTCTCGTATATGGTGGTACGCATGATAATCAGACATTGCTTGGTTATTATGGAAACAAATCGGACAAAGAATTAAAATTTATGATGAATTATCTGCATATTAAGCGGGTTTCACAGATTCCAAAGGCGATGTTGCGTGCAGCGTACGCAAGCATTGCGGATACTGTTATATTCCAGATGCAGGATATTTTGGAATTGGACGATACGGCAAGAATGAATGAACCGTCCACAGTAGGAACCAATTGGCGCTGGCGTATGCAGCCGGGAGCCTTTGATGGAAAAAAGATCAAGATGCTTCGCAAAATGTGCAAATTGTATGCTCGATAACCGACATTTATTGCATTGTAAACAGGGGTCAAGCTGCGTCTGGGGACTTTGATTATAATGGTGGAACAGTAGCAAACACATTATACTTTAGCAATTCTTGCAAAGCAAAGCGCTGGCGTTGCTTTTTTGTAGGGAGTACTCCATGAAATATATTTGGTGCAACATAAAGAACTTTTTTAAACATAAAAAACTCATATTTATTTTGACGGTTTTTTCTGTCATTTGTTCTTGTATTATGATTCATTTTTCGTATGGATTATATCAGAACTATCAGTTAAAGAAAGAATATGATCTGTCAGATGAGAGAGAAATTGCATTGAGTTTGCAAGGGGATTTTGATGAAGAATCCGATAAGGAATTAAATGATGATGAAAGTTATTTCAAACCGGTTGATTCTGTAGACAATTATATAACAATGAATTTGTTAAAGAAATATGTGGCTGAATTTAATAATTCTTTTACAGATAAATTGAAATATATTGAAGCAACAGCGATCGTAGATCAATTACCGTTTCGTATGAACTTTTCGGTGAAGGATGGGACGATCATTAATAGTGATGAATATGAAAAAGAAATAGAGAATAACGCCAAGCTGGAAAGTGGGAGGTATTTTACAGACAAAGAATATCGGAACGGGGAGAAAGTTGCTATTTGTTGGGATTATCTTCATTGGAATACGATGTCATCTCCTGTCAGTAGTCGGATGGCAGTCGATAAAAATACGCTGCATATTCAGGGGAAGGATTATAAAATTATTGCCTATGGCATTATTGATGTTGATAGACCTACTATACCGGTCACCTCTTTAGAGGATACAACCCTTTTTCACCAGAGATTAGTATTCCATTTTAAGAAACCAATTCGACAGGAACAGTACAATCTTGTAGTAGAAAAAACAAATAAAATTTTGGGAGACAGGGCAGTAGTTGAGCCGGCAAATCTTCCGGATGATGATGCAGTGTATCTTTATAATACGATTATTATGGTGACGATTTTTATTACCATTGTCTCGGCAATAAATTTTGCGATTTTGTATCGTTATATTCTTTCCAGCAGAAAACAGTCACTTATGGTTTACCGGATTTGCGGAATGAGTTTTGCGAGAGTAGTATTATTGTATTTGGGAGAATGTGTGGTTTTGACGGTACCAGCTTATGTTATCGGTGCTTTGTTGTTTGAGCATGTAATTTTGAAAAAAGTATCAAAATATTATGACTATATGAGTAATAGCTATAGCAGTTATGTTTATATGGTTTTATTTGCTATTTATTTTATACTGTCTTTGTTAATATTACTTTTTATGATCATATATGCATTAAAAACAGACAAAGAGTTAGATGTGAAAGGAGGGACCCGATGAAATTGAAATATGCAATGTTTGAACAGAAAAAAAATAAACTTATGACGGTGCTGATTTTTTTCCAAATAGTAATTGTGTTCATCATGCTCGTCAGCATTATCTCTGCAATTACTTCGAGGTATGAAAAATATAAGCCGTTGGAATGCTTCTTTCAGGGCGATGGTTTGAATATGCATATAAATGATCTGCTAGGCAGAAACGGGCAGCGGTATCTTCCGTTTACAGAATCTTCTGATGTAGAAAAAAGCTTAAAAAAAGCACATATGGTAAGCTCCTATGATGTACAGATGACATTTGACATTGACAATAAAAAGGAAGAATTGGGAACATGGTCTCCGGTTATTGGTTATGATGATGAGTTGATCGCAGCATATACTCCTGAGATAGAATCAGGACGCTGGCTTAGAACAGAGGATGCAGATACGGATATGATCGAGATTGTGTTGGTGCAAAAGGATGACACTCATAAAGTGGGAGAGGTCATAACTTTGACAACTTCTGATGTGGTAAAAGATTCGAGAGAATACAAGTTATCACAACCGGTTCAGGCTAAGATAGTGGGGATTCTTGCAGATGGAGCCAGTCCGATCATGCGTACGATGCATTATGGAGAATATTCTGATTTCAGAGATTATTATTATCCGTTTAACAGGGATGAAGAGGAAAGGGCAATTGTCTTTGTATCCAAGAGAGACATTGAACATAATAATAAGATCCATGCGAAAACGGAACAAGAAAATTTAATAGAGGGTGAAACCTGTATATGACCATATATCATTTCAGGCCCATGTTTTATACAATATGAGAAAGGAATTACACAGAAGGAAAAAGATTATAATTCAAAATATCTTGCAGTGAATGGAAGATATGAATTTCGTCATACATCCGCAGAAATGCGGGAAAACAGTATGGAATATATTATGAATCAGATGAATATGTTAATTCCTATTTTGATTGCGATGATCATTCTTACATTGATGTCTATCATTAGCAGTACCGTTATTATGATACGACAAAACATGCACAATTATTCCATTTATTATATGATGGGTTTCACTTGGAAAAGATGCGTGTTGATTCATGTGGAAAGCGTGATTATGATGCAAATGGGGATATTTTTATTTACCATGTTATGTCTTGCTATTTGCGAGAAAATTGGTGCGTTAGATCGAATGGTCTTTTCTATAGGAAAATGGCAGTTGTTGGGTTGTTTCGCTATGATGGTGCTTTTTATTGTATTTAGTATTTTGCTGTCTTTTCTGTTAATTGGGAAGAAATCGGCAAAGGACATTTTAAGGGAGGTAGAATAAAATGGTTCAACTTGATAATATTGTAAAGACCTATAACAAAGGAAAGAGTAACGCTTTTGAGGCACTCCACGGAATATCGCTGACGATAGAGGATGGAGAAATGGTTGCCATTATTGGAACCTCAGGAGCTGGAAAATCCACCTTATTACATATACTTGCTTGTATTGATGGATACGATTCGGGAGAGTATCGTATTGATGACATGACAATTGGCAAAATTTCTGAAAGAAAGATGGCGGCAATTCGTAATGAGAAGATTGGCATGGTAATGCAGGACTTTGCGTTAATAGAAGAATTTACGGCATTGGATAATGTCATGATTCCGTTGGATTTTGCAGCAAGAGGTAAGAAAAAACGGAAAAAAGACAGGAAAGAAATCGCGCGCAAAATGCTTGAAATGGTGCAGATGCAAGATTTTGTCGATAAGCCTGTGAGTAATCTTTCCGGGGGTCAGAAGCAGCGCGTTGCAATTGCTAGAGCGATTGCAAATGAACCTGCGTTGATCTTGGCAGATGAGCCAACAGGAGCGCTGGATACGGAGACAACAAAAGAAATTATGAAAGTATTTATTGATCTGAACAAACAGGGAAAAACAATTGTTATTGTTACCCATGATTTGGCTGTAGCGGAGCAATGCGGCAGAGTGATAAAGATCGAAGATGGGAAGATGATAGAGTGAGAGGTGCTTTGCATCATGCCTCCGTCATGGTTGTTAATGGTGTGAGATGTCGTTATACAAGGAATAGTGAAAATATACAATACTGTGCTGATTCAGTTGTGTAAATTATACAAAAAATGGTTAATCTTTTTTATGTTATTGCGAGTAAAACAGGGAAATGATAAAATAAATTAATTCAGAAAAATTATGTTGTTGCTATTGTTGTATTGATTGTAAATTTTATAAGTAACTTTAAGAGAGGGAGAAGATACGTTATGAAAAAATATGTAAATCCAATTGTTATGGTATTGGTCGGTGTTCTTATTTGCGTGTTGGCAGAGGGAGTGGATCAGCGGACGGTTGTCAAAAAGAAGAATGTAAAGATTGATCAATCGAAGCTTACTTATGATGAAGCGGAACAGTACAGAAGGAGTTTGCCTGACCGAGAACCGGATAACAATAATCTTGTTGCATTAAAGACAAACTTGTTGCCATACGGATTACCGGGAAGACAAAAAGGATGGTATGGAGACTTGCTGGCGGAAAAACTGGGGATTGAAGTGCATTATGTTCAGCCTTCATATTTTGCGGAGCGAGATAGCGATATGGATATGTATTTATTTTTTATGGGAAATGTGAGTTATTATGATGCGGTTAAGGCGGGAGAATTGTTAGATCTGGAACCGACCTTAAAGAAAAATCCTAAGATATATAAGCGCTACAAAAATGCTTTTCAATATATCAAGAAATATACTTATAAAAAAACAGGGAAAAAAGGAATTTACGGTTTCCCGGTCAACCTAAAATCATTTGATGATAAAGGAAGAAAACTTGATTGCGTATCCATTTTGTCGGGATCCAACAACAAGAACAAGGCGATGGATCTTTTGCTGTATTCTGCCTCAGATGAAGGGATTATGAATTGGACGTATGGACCGGAAGGAGAAATGTGGGAACGCAAAAACGGCAAGTATGTCGTATTAAAAGATTGGTCAGCAGAGGAGGGGACTGACGAAGATGAGGAATATGTGGAATATTCTGATTATTCTTCAGATTATATCTGCCCGAGGACGTTGATATATTTAATCCCCAATACTTCTCTGGGAGCAGAATTAACCGGAGTGAAGATTTCTAGGATGTGAGAATGTTTTATGCAACATAAGATTTATCGATTCGATATGGAAATTAATATGTCTTAGACTGAACTGACTATAATGTAACACCCCCCGGCAGACGTTTTTGTCTGCCGGGGGTGTTTGTTGTTATCCTTAAATACGGTTATGCAATATGATGCTATCGTAAGGCATTGGATTACCTCATGTTTTGTCGGATTATTCGAATCCTTTTTTGATCTGTTCTGCGATCGCACCCATATCTTCTTCCGGTTCACCGGGTTTCCAAGTAATATTTACCTGATCATCTTTATAACGAGGAATCAAATGTACATGCAGATGAAATACTGTTTGACCAGCGGCCTCACCATTATTCTGCAAAACATTTAGGCCATCGCAGTTTAAGCTTTTCTTCATGGCAGCAGCACATTTCTTGGCAACTCCCATAATCTTGCTGCAATAATCATCTGGCAGTTCATAGAGATTTGCAGCGTGCGTTTTAGGAAGGATGATGGAATGACCGCGGGAAGCAGGCCCAAGATCCATGATTACATTGAAATCCTCATCTTCGTAAATCGATGTTGTCGGAATCTCTCCATTTGCCAATTTGCAAAAAATACAATCCTTGTCAATATGTTTCTCCATAATATTCCTCCATTCTGCCGTCCTTACAGCGGCACTAATACTATTTGAATTTCAAACTTTGCACGGAGTGGCTACTTGACCACATATTGCTCATTATGTCAGCAATAAATAAAATATTTTGCAGCCGATAAACTAAATTGTTCTGTCATCCGAGAACTAAGATAATTGCCGTAGAACGCAACGTTTTTACGTGATTTCTTATTTTGTTAAGTCTCTGATGAATACATGCCTAAAGGAGTGTCTGAGATGTCCCGGTTTAGCAAGGTATCATCAATTTTTGGACGGGACGCTTTCGCTACGATGCGCTACGTCACGTTACTTAATGTCTCTGAAATACGAGACATAAGTAACGACGAGCGCAAAGTCCCTTTCAAAAATGATGATTACCTTGCTTCCGGGACTTCGAGTTTCCGAAAGGCATGTAAATCATACATCAGAGACAACAAAATTTAGAAATCACTGTAAAAACAAAATGCGGAAAGGCAATTACTATAGTTCTCGGATGGCAGAAACCACTCTTTGGTGGCTGCAAAATGCTATATAGTCATTGACATAATGAGCAATATGTGTTTTCGAGTTGGTTGATCCGTGCAAAGTTTGTGTTTGTCTATTCGAAGCGGAAAAGTTCATCGAAGCTGCGCAGGATCTTGAAATCACCTTTGGCAATCACATTGCCGGTACGAAAAGCACTTTGTAATGTGGTTTCGCCGTGTATGATCTGTGTCAGCAACTCCGCTTTGAGCTTCATAGTCACGTGTGGTTCGAAATTTTTCGGCTGCTTGTAGGTACAATGCAAAATATCACCGTCAGCCGTGATATAAAGACAGCGGTCTTCATCTGTGATCTCAAGGGTAAACCGTACGGAAATGTCCGGAATACCGTGGAAATGTGATGAAAGCGCACGGATATAGGGGTCGGAGCTTGACATAGGATCTTCATCATCCCCTAGTAATGTGCGGAAAATTTCAGACAATTCCTGAATGTCTTCTTTTTGCTTCTGCACGTATTGGTCATTAGAAACATATTCCGACAACTGTTCACTTTCCTGTGGTGTCAAATCAATGCTTAACGGACGCGATAATGTGTCCGGTGACAGGGAATTACTGGAAGGCAATGTCTCCAGCTTGCCGGTAAAGGTGCGGTAAAATAGCTCTACTCTTTTCTCTACAAATGTAGTATACCCATCATTAGCTTTGAAATCTTCCGGATCTGTTATATATGCCTCAATGCCATCGCAAGGTTTGCCACCAAGCAGTTCCCAAGCTTTTGTAAGCTGTAGGGAGGCCTCTTTCTCCCCATAGGTGGTCGATAGAACGACGGGCATCATGCATAGGGATTGAATGGTTTCTTTGTCACCGTACAACCAGCAGGCATCCAAAAACTGCTGTAACAACCCTCCATAGCTAAACCATTCTACAGAGGCAGCTAGAATAACGGCATCCGCTTCTTTGAGCGTTTTCGGTAAAACGGAGATGCCTTTTTTATCTTCGTATAGATTGTAGCGTCGAACGACAACGTTGAGCTCGTTCAATACTTCTGTTATTTTGTCCATAACATAGATGGTAGGATCTTCGATCAATCCTCTGCCACCATAATAAATATTAACTTTCGTCATGAGTCTATATTCCTTTCTCTTTGGACAGAGTCAATAAAGTGTACATAGCAAATCCGCTGATCAAACCACCGATATGTGCTGCGAAATCGACATTTGGTATTGCAAAACTTCCATAAACAATCCAAAAGATCATAAAAATGATCTGACGCAGATCCGGGGATTCTTGACGGTCATGATGAAAAATCAATGCAAGGATTAAAGCACCCATAAGACCGTAGATCGCACCGGAAGCACCCACCGAGGTACTTGCGGAATGTATAACTACATTATAAACGATTGAGGTGCAGCCTGCAAGAAGACCGCTGACCAGATAAAGAATCAGATAACGGATATGACCCAAACGTCGTTCCAAGTAAGCACCGATAAAGATCAAAGTGATCATATTGTTAAAAATATGTTCTCCGGATATATGTAGGAACATCGAAGTAAATAATCGATACCATTCCTGCTTGTCAAAGACGAGTTCTGCGCTTAGTGCTCCCATAGAAAACAGAGCGTCTCTTTTGTCTGGGATCAGATCTCCATATACAAAAAGCAGGATGTTGACAGCAACCAGTAAGAGTGTCACAAAAACACTGCGCATGGCAGGCAGAACGGATCGAAGGTCAGAAGTTCGTTCCGGTCCCTCCTGCAGGAATTGCTCTAAGTCTTTCTGCAAAGGGGAAAATAAAGTGTCTACATCTTCATAGGCCTGTAATATGCCCTGCGATGGAATGATCTGCCAATAGTTCTTGCGATCCGGAAATAATTTTCTGCCGAGAGAATCATCTTCCGTCATCAAAATATAGAGATATTCACAGTTGTCAAAATTGTTATCTACTAGCATTTGCTGAAGTTGGTCAGAGATCATCGCTATATTTTCGGCGTTCAGTGTGTATGGTTCTCCGGCCCGGATACGGTCTTTTTCTTCGTATCGTGTATCTGCAGCTTTGACAGCGGCGGCAGTCTCTGCGTCGATGATCACGACTACAGGGGTGCAGACAGGATCCTTTGTATGGAGATAGATGTCGAGAAATGGGCAATCCGTTTCGACAACACCGTAATTATATTTTGCAAAAAGGTGATCCAAAGTTGTATCGTGCATAGTAATCTTACATTCCTTTCCAAACTTGCTAAGTTACCGTGTGTTCGCACTTTGCCAAACGCACAAAAGGTGGTCTGTCAATACCTTTGTGCATATGAAGTATGAGTTACAGATGTATATTGTAACAAAAAAGAAAACGTCGAACAAGGGCGTAAAATGATATTCGATGGGCACTGTTTTCACAGGATAGGACATAGTATGATGAAACTGCAGGAAACAAAAGCCATGAAATTAACGGAAGGTGGAGAGGCAGATGCAGCAATTATATGCAAATTACAGCTTACTAATGATAATGCTCGGTGCAGGGATTATCACACTGCTCCTGCAAAGTATAGCGGGTCATGTTATGAACGATCTGTTAGAGGAGTGTTCTAAAATTGCCGGGACGAAAAATCCGTGGATCCGCAATTTGATCAAAAAATTTCAAGTGTGTTACGAACTACATATTCCGGCAAAAGATGTGGGCGGTTTTGTGGACAGGTACCTGTTAGAATACCGGGCATATCAAATACGATTATCTACTTGGGAAAATGTTGGACTGTATGGGGCATGGTTTGTGGGAATGTATTTTGGGGTGTGTACGATTTATGGGATATATATTCAGACATCACTTCAAGTTTATGGTATGTATTGTATCTACACCGTTATCATATTAGCACTTATTTTTGGAGGCGAATTATTGATGCAGGTGCATGCACATAAAAAAATGATCCGTATTTATTTGTTGGATTATTTGGAAAACAGTTTGCAGCCACGATTGGAAAATCAATATTTGTATCCGGAAGAGCAGGCAAAATATCAACAAGCTTATTTCGAGGAGCCGGAGCAGCAAACGCTTGCATTAGCTGCCGGTAATGAGGAAACAGAGCAGCAAACGCTTGCATTAGCTGCCGGTAATGAGGAAACAGAGCAGCAAACGCTTGCATTAGCTGCCGGTAATGAGGAAACAGAACAGGAAAAGGAAGCTGTCTGGTCGATTGCCGGGAGATGGCAGGACGGTATGGAATATGCGGTTCATGAGGAATGGCAGAATGAACATGGACATGCATGCAAGCAGACTTTGGCACCGACTTGGCCGGAGGCGGATATGTGCAAGCAGACTTTGGCACCGACTTGGCCGGAGGGGGATATGTGCAAGCAGACTTCGGCACCGGCTTGGCTGGAGAAAGGCATACGTGAGCAGAAAGAGCAAAGAGCAGAAGAAAAACTAACGCTGCTCGGAGAAATTATGGAAGAGTATTTCTAGAAATGGAGGATGACACAATGGAAAAGAGATTTGGCATTTCAGATGCGGCGAGACAGGTTGGTGTGGAGGCACATGTACTGCGTTATTGGGAGGATGAACTTGGGTTAGCGATTCCACGTAATGGGCAGGGACATCGATACTATAGAGAGCAGGACATTCATATTTTGCATAAGATCAGAGATTTGAAAGAGCAGGGCTTTCAACTTCGTGCTATTAAGCTGCTTTTGCCGGATCGAAGACGAGTCGAGGCGATGACGCCGCAGGAATTGTATCATCTGCGTGAAGAGTTAAATCAAAAGGTGCAGATGGAAGAAGATCGATCGCCAAAGCATGCAAGAATGGGGCAGGTGACTCCGTTGCCGTCAGCAATGGAAGTGGCGGAGCCGGTGAGCAGCATCAGCAAAGAACAAAAATTGCAGCAGTTTGAGCAGATGATGCGTGATATGATCACAAGTGTTGTGGAACAGCAGACGCAACAATCTGAAGAGCGGATCGCAGAGGCTGTAACAGAAAAGGTGAGTAAGCAAATGGATTATTTGATGCGGGAAAAGGAAGAGTTACAACAAAAGCAAATAGAAATATTAGAAAAAATATTAATCGAAATGCGTCCGGCGGCAAAAGAAGCGGCAGCCACCGAAGAGCTGCCGCAGGTTACAACGATCAGATCCCGCAAGAAAGAGCGGGAGGCAAAACGCAGTGTAGGATGGCTGCATCTGCCATTCTGATCCATGAATTATTTTTGACGGGTTATTTGTCTGCACTTTTGACAACGATTTTGCATTTAGCGCGAACCCCATTCGCAAGTGTTGCGGTTACGTAAGTCGTTCCGGGTCTTTTGCCTCGAAGGACACCCTTTTTATTAATAGTAGCGATACGTGTATTGAGTATGGTATATACCGGTTTTTCCTTCGTAATGCTTGGACGAAGCGTAATCCGCACTTTCCTCGTCTTGGATTTTGTTATCTTATATTTGGAATGCTTAAATTTGATGCTGACAGCATGTGGTGATACAGATACCTTGGCTTTCAGTGTGGTTGGACGATTCATAAAGAAAAGTCCTGACGTTGATCGGATGCGGATCTGAATGGTTGCTGTACCGGCCGCCATACCATAGTAATCGCAAGTATTTTCGGATACTTTTGTTACCTTGAGAATGGAAGGATTGGAACTTTTAAATGTCGTTTCATATCCATCCAGATCGTCTAGTAACGTGAGACTGGAGGAGTCGCCGATAAATATTTTTTTTTGAAAATTTTTCTTTGTTCCCGTTTTTTTGGAACGCTGTAAAGCGCCAGAGGCATCTAAAGCCTGTTTGCCGTTGATCTCAGTTGCAACGACGGGGATCTTCGGTGCCTTAGCGGCGGCCGGTTTACCTTGTGTGCACAAGATCAAGACCAGTGCGATCAGCGCCAGTTTTATTTGTTTTCTATAGTTCATAATTATCCTCATTTCTACACACGTGTTCCATGCATAAGACAATTCGTGTCCGGTGTGTATCAACACAAATAGCATGTATTATCATTTTCCACCTATATCAGGTTCGCATTTATCATAGAATAAGATAATGGCAGAAAGGTGTCAAATATTTGCCATCTTTTTCAAATACTATTATACTTATTACAGGAAGTGGTCAGATTCGACGAAGGAGGAACTCATGGAATACATATTGATTGCAGATGATAATAAAGATATTACGGATATTTTAGAAAAATATGTCAAAAAAGAAGGTTATGGAGCGTTGATCGCCACAGATGGCATTCAGACGGAAGAGCTGTTTCACACATATCATCCGGCGGCCATACTGCTGGATGTGATGATGCCGGGGAAGGATGGCTATGAGGTGTGCCGCACGATCCGACAGGAATCCGCCGTACCGATCATTTTAATTACGGCACGAGGCGAAGACTATGATAAGATCATGGGATTAGACATTGGTGCAGATGATTATATCGTGAAACCGTTTAGCCCGAGTGAGGTTATGGCGAGACTGCGCGCGGTGCTTCGTCGGATAAGCCGTCAGAGTGTGGAGACGCAGTCCGGACAGATCTTACGTGTCAGCAATATGGAAGTGAATTTAGATGAATATACATTTTGCATTGATGGCAAAAAGATTCCAATGACGAAAAAAGAAATTGAAACCATGTGGACGTTAGCAAGTACACCGGGCAAAGTATTTACCAGAGATAATCTGCTTGACAGTTTATGGGGCTACGATTACTACGGAGACAGCCGCACGGTAGATTCGCATATCAAAAGACTGCGTGCGAAACTTGATTCTGTGCCGCATCCGGATTGGACGATCAAGACGATCTGGGGTGTCGGCTACAAGCTAGAGATTGCCGGAGGACAGTAAGACATGAAAGGGCTGCATAAGATCAGACAAAAATGGAATGATTCCAAGCTTGGCAGAAATGATATATCTGTACGCATTTATCTGTCTTTTGTTGTGGTGCTTGCTGTTTCGCTGTTGTTGACCGGGGCAATCTTTAATTATTTATATCAGCGCAATTACACGCGCTCCTACACGGAACTTTTGACCAAACAGGGCAAAAAGATAGCACGCCGGGTGTCCAAGTTTCAGTACAAGAAGAATATCGGACAGTATGAAAAATATTCCGTTTATATTGATGAGATTGAGAGTGCAGAGAACACAGATGTATGGATCCTCAGCAATCATAAGGCGAAAAATGCCTTGAAAGAAGATTTTACGAATGCAGAAATGAACGATGACAATCTGACCGATGAAATGTATGCGGTACTTCGCCAGGCGTTTGGCGGACAGACAGGAGCGTCATCAAGCTATGATAAAGCATATGGTATGATGATCCTTCGTGTGGCGATCCCGGTGCACGATTACAAAACCGATCAGGTGATCGGAGCGGTTATGATGGTTTCTATGATCGACCGCCAGACGATGGGACTACGAGAGGGAAAATATCTGATTTCTCTCAGTGCAGTGGTAGCGGTAGTTATTTCGTATTTGATCGCTTTGATCTTTACAAAATATCTGTCTCTGCCGATCAACAAGATCGGTAAGACGATCCGAAGAATTGCGGGAGGCGATTATTCTCCGGTTGAGAAGTACAGTCACAGCAGGCAGTTATCACAGTTGGAGGAGCAATTAGATGTTCTTGCAGAGCGCTTGACAAAAGCGGAGCAGGAACGTGCGAATTTAGAGCAGGTAAGAAGAGACTTTTTTGCAAATGTTTCTCATGAATTGCGGACACCGATCACAGTAGTGCGCGGATATGCGGAAATGCTTCACGATGATGTGCTTTCGGAGGAGGAAGATGTCCGCGGCGTATATGACCGGATCTTATTAGAGTGTCAGGGGATGGAACGCCTGGTGCAGGATCTGTTTTTACTCTCTAAAATGCAGAATCCGGATTTTCAGATGGACAAAGAACCTGTCAGCTTGGCACAGATCTTTGCGGACGTAATGCGCAGTGCACGCGTGATCGGCGAGGAAAAAGAGATTCATTTTGTGGTTGATATACCGGAAGAGCAGCCGTTTATGATCGAGGGCGATTATGGAAGATTACGGCAAATGTTTTTGATCGTGTTAGATAATGCCGTAAAGTTTTCTGAACGAGGGGGCAAGGTGCACTTGACTCTTGTCAGCCGGGACGGTCTGATCAAGGCACAGATCGCTGATCAGGGCATTGGGATCGCACCGGAAGAGCTGCCATATATTTTTGAAAAGTTTTATAAATCAAAGCTGACACAAAATGAAAAAGGAACCGGGCTTGGACTAATGATCGCTAAGCAGATCATATTACGCCATGGAGGTGACGTTGAGGTGCAGAGTGTGCCGGGAGAAGGTACGACCTTTACCTTTACGTTTATGGAGCTGACTTCGCTGGAAGAATATGAGTAAATTCATTTGACAGTTGTATTTTTCAAGAAAATTGTATATACTTATAGTACCTGGAATGTACGACAACTTCTGATATTTTGAACCTACACTTTTTGAATGGGATTCCTATATATATGAAAGAATGTCATGCCTTCATTGCAGAGGAAGATTGCATTTCATATGCGGTTGCCCACCTAGCTGATCGCTAGGACTCAAAATTCAGGAACCGGCATTTTGGGTATATTTTTTTGTCCAATCTTAAGAACCGTTCGGATCGAATACACATGGAAGATCGCGCGGCAGAAGGTGTGGACAAGTGGAACCGGAAGAAATATACGAAATATTTGGAGGAAGAAAAAGTGGCACAGAAGGGTGATTTATTATCTTTTCGTCCGGACATTAAAGTGTTGGACGCAACAATTCGTGATGGTGGTTTGGTAAATGATTTTTATTTTACAGATGAATTTATCCATAATCTGTACAAAGCAAATGTAAAAGCAGGCGTAGACTATATGGAGTTTGGTTATCGCGCTGATAAAGAGATGTTTGACGTGGATGCTTATGGCCCATGGAAGTTTGCTGAGGATGACAAGATTCGCGAAGTCGTTGGTGATAATGACACCGATCTGAAGATTTCCATTATGGCAGATGTAGGACGCTGCAATTATAAAGAAGATATTCATGACCGCAGCGACAGTCCGGTAGATCTTATCCGTGTGGCAACTTATGTGAATACAATGCCGGCGGCGATCGATATGATCGAAGATGCACACCGCAAAGGGTACGAAACGACTTGTAATATCATGGCGATTTCCAATGCGAAAGAGTCCGACATTAATAAAGCGTTAGAAATGCTTGGTAAATCTTGTGTTGATGGCATTTACATCGTGGACAGTTTTGGTTCACTGTTCCCGGAGCAGATCCGCACTATTTCAGATCAGTATATGGAAGTGGGCGAGAAGTACGGCAAATACATAGGAATGCACGCACATAACAATCAGCAGCTTGCTTTTGCAAATACGATCGAGTCCTGTGCAAGAGGTGTGTCTTATTTGGATGCAACGATGAGCGGAATGGGACGTGGAGCAGGAAACTGCTGCATGGAATTATTGCTTGGATTTTTGAAGAATCCAAAGTACAAGCTTTTCCCGATCATTAAATTCATCGAGCAGAATATTGTGCCATTAAAAGAGCAGGGAGTTGAATGGGGATTTGATATTCCATATCTGTTGACAGGTCATTTGAATCAGCATCCACGTGCAGCAATTGCCGCAATGAAAGAGGGACGCAAGGATTACTCCGGATTTTACAAAGAAATTATTGATAAAGATTGATCCGATTCAAAATAAACGGGTGATCAGGAGTATGTAGGAAAGGAATGTAGGGAAAGTATGGTCGAAGCAATATTTAACACGCCGATCGGAGTGTTTGATTCCGGTTTGGGCGGTGTCAGTGTTTTGCGACAGATGCGTTATTTGATGCCTGCAGAGCAATTCTTATATTATGGGGATTGTGCAAATGCACCATATGGTACAAGGACTGTCGAAGAGGTAAGAGATCTGACGATCAAGCATGTTAGCCGGCTGCTCGATCAGGGCTGCAAGGCGATTGTTGTTGCCTGCAATACGGCGACCAGCTGTGCGATCAAAGAGCTTCGGGAAATGTATTCAGATATTCCGATTGTTGGCATAGAACCTGCGATCAAGCCGGCAGTAACAGAACACCCGGGCGGCAATATACTTGTGATGGCAACACCGATGACGTTGAAGCAGCAAAAATTCAATAAACTGATGCATAAATATGAAGATCAGGCAAATATCATCCCGGTGCCATGTCCCGGCTTGATGGAATTCATCGAGAGCGGAGATTTTGACGGCGAAGAAGTTTATATATACTTGCATGAACTTTTTGAGGGAATCAAAGAAAGACCGTTGGATGGAATTGTTCTCGGATGCACTCACTATCCATTCGTACAGGATACGATCTTGGAGATGGTTGGAGAACATGTGGATCTGTATGATGGCGCAATTGGCACGGCAAAGGAAATGCAGCGGCGGTTACGCGAGATCAAGTTACTGGCAACGAAAGAAGAGCTTGGACATGTTCATTTTGAATGCAGTGGTAACCGTGGGGAGAAAACAAAGTTGTTTCAGCGATTGATGGCACTTCCGGTTGTGTCAGCAAAACCGATGACGCAAGATCAGTTTAAGGATTATTTTACAATTGATTAATTAAGGAGAGATATGATGAACGAATATACAATGGGAACAAAGTGTGTACAGGCAGGATATACTCCGGGTAATGGCGAACCGCGTCAGATCCCGATCGTGCAGTCTACTACATTTAAGTATGACACCAGTGAGGATATGGGAAAATTATTTGATCTGGAAGCAAGCGGATATTTTTACACACGCTTGCAGAATCCAACCAACGATCATGTAGCAGCTAAGATTGCAGCAATGGAGGGTGGTACGGCAGCAATGCTGACTTCTTCCGGTCAGGCCGCCAATTTTTTTGCTTTGTTTAATATTTGTGAGTGCGGCAGTCATATTGTGGCATCTTCATCAATCTATGGTGGTACATTTAATTTGATACAGGTCACCATGGCAAAGATGGGTATTACTGTTACATTTGTATCCCCGGATTGTACAGAAGAAGAGTTAAATGCAGCATTTCAGGATAATACGCGTGCGGTTTTTGGTGAGACGATTGCTAATCCTGCATTGACGGTATTGGATATTGAAAAGTTTGCGAAGGCTGCGCACGCGCATGGTGTGCCGTTGATCGTGGATAATACATTCCCAACGCCGGTGAATTGCCGGCCGATCGAGTGGGGGGCAGATATTGTGACGCACTCTACGACAAAATATATGGATGGACACGGAGCAGCAGTCGGTGGTGCAATCGTTGATTCCGGTAAGTTTGACTGGATGGCACATGCGGATAAGTTCCCGGGACTTTGCACACCGGATGAATCTTATCATGGTATTACTTATGCTGAAAAGTTTGGCAAAGAGGGGGCATTTATTACAAAATGTACAGCACAGTTGATGCGTGATTTTGGATGCATTCAGTCTCCACAGCATGCATTCCTCTTGAATTTAGGATTAGAATCTCTTCATGTTCGTATGCCTCGACACGTTGAGAATGGACAGGCTGTAGCAGAATTTTTACAGGAACAGCCACAGGTATCTTATGTTAATTATTCCGGTCTGCCAACAGATCGTTACTATACATTAGCACAGAAATATCTGCCGAATGGCGGATGTGGTGTCGTTTCATTCGAATTAAAGGGTGGACGTGCTGCGGCTGAGAAGTTTATGAAGAATCTGAAGTTGGCGGCGATCGAGACACATGTAGCAGATGCAAGAACCTGCTGCTTGAACCCGGCTACTTCGACACATCGTCAGATGACAGATGAACAATTAGAGGCAGCAGGTGTACCTGCCGGCTTGGTTCGTATTTCATGTGGTTTGGAAGATAAAGCAGATCTGATCGCAGATCTGAAACAGGCATTAGAAGCGATTGACTGATTGCCACTGTATGCAGGATACAATAAAAGCAAAGCCAGCGCTTTGCCTTTGTCTCGCTATACAACAGCAATTTCCGATTAATCAAGAAAAACCTCTCTGTATAGATCTCGTTTGGGAAATATGCAGGGGGGTTTTGACGTAATAGAGGAGGATGACAGAGCGATGATTCGACTATTGTGGAAAAAGACCTCTGATGGGGCAAAGATATACCGGGTTTATGGCACCAATGGCTGTCTGACTGTGCCACAGAAAATAGAGGGCATGCCTGTATATGCGATTGGAGCATACTGTTTCTCGGCATCCAATAAACTAGACGGCTTGGAGGGGATTCGCGAAACGAAATGGCAGGAGTCATTAGAGCTCTATTGCGAGAAAACGTATGACGGTATGGTCGAAGCACAGCCTGGTACTAGAGATGGAGTGCAGCCCAATACAAGGGAAGTGGCACAGCCTGCCGCTGCTTATTTGGGGGAGATAGCGGGTAATGAAGTCCTACAGGTTGTCTTGCCGGACACAGTTGTAGAAATAGAAGAACTTGCATTCTACAACTGTAGAAAATTATCTGTGATAGAATTTGGCAGTGCACTGGAAACTATTGGCAGTGATGTATTTATGAATTGTCGCAGCCTGAAGCAGCTTAGGGTTCGGGCAGATATACGTGGCAAAACCGGTGTGAAAGCAGTTTTATCACGCATTCCATGGGAGATACAGGTTGATTTTGCGGGGGAGGAGACAGCGTCGTTATTGTATCCGGAATATACGGAGAGTTATGATGAAATTGCGCCGGCGCATATTTTTGGGCGTAATATTACCGGAGAAGGATTTCGGGCAAGACAGCAATTTCAAGATGGTATTGTACAGTTTGCCGGATATGATGCGATCTATCCGAAGGTGATCGCAGAAGAATCGCCGCTTACGATCGCGAAGATGGCATATTTACGGTTACAGACGCCGATCGGTGTACAGGAAGATGCGAGGAAACGTTATGAGGAGCAGCTTCATCAAGAGGCAGAGGTGCTGGCGCTGCATTACATTGATCGGAAACAATTGGAACCATTGCATTATTTGTGCGAGCATCGTTATCTGACGGGAAACGCCTTGGAACATGCCACACAGAAAGCGTTAGAAGATCAGTGGTCAGAGGGAGCTTCCCGGCTTATGGAATGGAATTATCAGTACGGGCGTAACAGGCGTAGGGAACGCTACGCATTTTGAAAGGAATTAGGAAGTTATGACCAATATAGAACAGTCGAATGAGAAAAGGCAGCGTTCGCAGGCGATAACGCAGACAGAGTGGGAGCAGTATATGGCAGAAAAGATATTACGTCTGATCCGTCACGAATTGTATATGGACTTCCGCTATATGGATGTTGCATTGTCGGCATTGAGCTATCAGCCCAAAGAGGGCATTGATACGTTGGGAACGGAAGGCGATCATCTGTTTTATTCTGCGGATCATTTGCTGCGCGTGTATCCTAAAAATCCGGTGTATTTAAACCGCTGTTATCTTCACATGATCCTGCATTTGATCTTTTGTCATCCGTGGCTGCAGGGCAGCAGAAATGCAGCAGATTGGGATCTGGCGTGTGATATTATGATCGAGTATTTGATCGATCATATGGAGCAGACGAGTGTACAGCGCATTACCGGTCTGCTCCGCAGAAAAGTATATAAACGGCTGGAGTCCGTAGGACAGGCATTATCAGCGGCAATTATTTATGAACAGATCCGTTTGTGGTATGAATTCGATCTGGCGGAACTTAGTAAAGAATTTTATACGGATACGCATGCGTTTTGGCCACGACCACAGCCGGAGCAGGCCATTCCTGTGCAGATTCCGCCGAAATGGGACAAATTGGCACGACAGACACAGATGCAGATGGAACGGCAGGGCAGAAACGATGGCGATGAAGAAAGATTGATGCTGAAACAGATCCGAGTGTTGCAGCAACGGCGCAGTTATCGGGATTTTTTGCGTAAATTTGCATCGCTTCGGGAGACGCTGCAGATAGACCCCGAAGAATTTGATCTTAGTTATTATACCTATGGGTTACGCATATATGGCAATCTGCCGTTGATCGAGCCGATGGAAACTAAGGAGACATTGCAGGTAGAGACGTTTGTCGTTGTTATTGATACCAGTTATTCTACAAATGGCGAATTGGTAAAAAAGTTTTTACAGCTTACCGCAGATCTGCTGCTGGAAAGTGTTGAGCTTTCCGGCAAATGCAAGATTCATATTTTGCAATGTGATGATAAGGTTAGGCAGGATGATGTCGTTACCAGTAAAGAGGAGCTGGCACAGACGCTGCAGCGGTTTACCTTGACAGAAGGTGGGAGTACGGATTTTCGGCCTGCTTTTCGCTACGTGGATCAGTTGATGCAATCCGGGCAGATCCGCCATTTGCAAGGGCTTTTGTACTTTACGGACGGCAAGGGAATATATCCGGCAAAACGACCGGAATATAAGACAGCGTTTATCTTTGCGCAGGATTATGAGGAAGAGGCAGTGCCACCGTGGGCGATGCGGATCCGCATTGATCACGAAGAAATCATGGAAGGAAAGTAATTTATTATGAATATTAAACAGGCAAAAAACGAAGTGATCCGCACAGTTCGTGCGTATTTAGAGAAAAGGGACAACGGTGAGTATATGATCCCGGTGATCCGACAGCGACCGCTATTGCTTCTGGGAGCACCGGGTATCGGCAAGACGCAGATCATGGAACAGGTGGCAAATGAGTGTGGAATTGGGCTGGTATCGTACACGATCACTCATCACACCAGACAAAGTGCAGTCGGACTCCCATTTATTCGTGAGAAGACTTACGGAGAGCAGACATATTCTGTGACAGAATATACGATGAGTGAGATCATTGCCAGTGTATATGAGAAGATAGAAAAGGGAAAGAAGGAGGGCATACTTTTTATCGATGAGATCAATTGCGTGTCCGAAACGCTTGCACCGACGATGCTGCAATTTTTGCAGTGTAAGACGTTCGGTAATCAGGCGATCCCGGAGGGCTGGATCATTGTGGCAGCCGGAAATCCGCCGGAGTACAATAAATCCGTCCGGGATTTTGATATGGTGACACTTGATCGTGTACGACGCATCATGGTCGAGCCGGATTATCCGGCGTGGAAAGAATATGCCCGCAGGCAAAGGATTCACAGCGGAATCCTAAGTTATTTGGAACTGCGCCCACAGAATTTTTATCGTGTACAAACGGATGTGGATGGAATGCTTTTTGTGACAGCGCGTGGCTGGGAGGATCTGAGCACGCTGATCCAAGTGTACGAAACGCTGGGACAGCCGGTGGATGAAGATTTGATCAGCGAATTTATACAACATCCGGAAGTGGCAAAAGATGTGGCGGTCTACTTGGATCTGTACCGCAAGTATGAAGATGATTATGGCATTGAAGATATTTTACAGGGAAAAGAAGATGTTGCAGTATATCAACGGCTGCAAAATGCATCGTTTGACGAGCGGTTGAGCGTTGTCAATCTGTTGCTGTCGGGGCTTAACAGGCATTTTGCGAAGGTGGCAGATTACAAAAAGACAATGGATGCGTGGTATGCATCACTGAAGCAAATGCAGCAGGAGGCAGAGGCTGGCAGTGAGGAAGCAGCAAAAACGTTTGCCGCGCAAAAACCGGAGTTTGAACAAAAGCAGGAACAACTGATCCGAGAGGAAGATGCAGCATTAGAGGAATTGGAGAATGCCTTTTCTTTTATGGAAAATGCATTTCCGGAAGGGCAGGAAATGGTTGTTTTCGTCACAGAATTAACGATGGGTGGCGATTCAATGGCATTTTTGCAGGACAATCCTTGCGAGATCTATCAAAAATACAACCAGCAGTTTATGGTAGGGAGCAAACGTGTCGAGCTTTTGGCCGAGCTTGAGGAAGGTAAAATACGCAGCGAAGAGCATATCAGAGATTTTTAGGGTATAAGATGCCGAAATTGCCGGTAGATTTTTGAGGGGGATTTCTGTTATACTATCTTAAGCTGAGCATTTTGTGCTCCTAAATATGTAAAACATAGCAGAGGATATTTCTGCGGAACGGAGGAATATAATGAGCGAAGAGTTGAAAGTTAAGGCATTGCATATGGGACCGGCAGAGTGTGCCGTTGATCTGGGCGATGGCAGTGAGCGTGGAGAATATGTGGATCAGGATTACATCCTGCAGAAACTGGGACGTCCACATAGAGCTGTCAATCTGATGTACTGCTATTATCCAAATGACGATAAGTGGCCGGGACGTGCCAGTGTTGTGCATGCAGATCCGTCTGTACAGTTCGCATGGGATTTTCCATACGATGATTATTTCACCTATAAGGGTGGTTTGAACGGAACATTAGATGATGAACCGTTTACTTATATGAGAGATGTCCGTAAACATGGACAGGATGTACTGCTTACGATGACGATCGATCCGAAGCTTACCGATGATCATATTATTGCGATTGCAAAGGATCTTCGCACGTTTGGACGTGTGTTGCTTCGTATCAACCATGAGGCAACCGGTAATTGGTTCTCCTTTAATAAACGTGCTTCTTATGAGGAAGTTGCAGCATTCTTTACACATTGCTGTGAGATCATTCATCGTGAAGCTCCAAACGTTAAGACGATCATTTGTCTGGATGGCTGTAAGGAGTTAGAGGATGAGAAGATGGAAATGGAAGACATCTTCGCAGAGGCTTCCCGTGCAGCAGATATTGTGTCCGTTGACCGTTATATGGCACTTCACTGGGGATGGCCATATGATGTTGCAGAAGAGGGAGGAGATACGTTTGCGCGTTATGCGGTAGACAAGATCTACAACCTGGCAAAGAAGAGCTATGAGCGTTACACATATGTAAATAATGGTGTTAAGAAGCCGATGGTATTGTCTGAGTTTAACGCCGATGGAGACGTAACCGGTGCCTATGATCAGGCAGACATGCTGAAAGAGTTTTGTGAGATGCTGAAAGCGGACAAGGAGAAATGGCTGTCAGGATTCACGTTATATCAGATGCGCGATAGAGGACGTCTGGGCTTGGAAATTGAGGATCCTAACAATGCGAATGTTGGTATCGAACAGCCAATTTTGAATACGTATCGTGAGATCATTCATGAGGATTTCTTTAGTCCGTCCATGGACGAAGGAAGTGAGATCACACTTCCTGCTACACTTCGCTGGGGCGGTTCTGAGGATGCAGAGGGTGTTGCAGTTCCTTTGCACTTCGAGAAAAATCCGGTATTCTGTGAAGTATATTTTGATGAACAGACAATTGACATGAATTTGATGATGGAATTGAATGGACACTGGTTCTACAAGGCTCCGGGTGTGAAGTGCATCGATATGATGAGTGCATTCTTTAAGAAGCCTTTGGAGAGTGAAGCAGATATGAGCCTGAAAATATTTGCGCCACCGGCATCCGGTGAGAATGATCCATCACAGGGCGAGGATTGGATGACAAATTATTATGCGGAATTAAAGGCATTGCCGGAGGTTCGCATTCGTTTTGCTCCGATCGTAAAATAATACAGGAGTCGTGTTAAGCTATTTGCACAGCAGATGAGGGGCTGCCACAAGCGATAAGATACTTGTGGCAGCCCTATGTTACTTTATAGGATTAGGGTGTCAAAAGGTCTGAATTTCCCTGACGGGCTATTTTCTCGAATCTTTGACCACAATATCTATCAACGATGCGCCGCATCGCCTCAAGATATTGTAGCGCAAATCTTCAAAAAAATATCTCCGTCATGAAAATGGACTTTTGACACCCTAATCCTTATAGGAAACTGCTCATAGTGTGGTGTTATGCCACCAAGAATTGCTTTAGCAATTCTTGCAAAGCAAAGCGCTGGCTTAGCTTTTTTATATCTGACAGGTGAAACGGGTAATAATTACAGAGGGAAGCCAAACTCATCTGCATAGTAGCTATGAGGATCTTGCATGTGAAATGCGAAAAAAGATCACAGTTGCCAAATGTGTAAAAGACAAGGTATAATAGAAATAATTGAGAACGAAATGATTCACAGCATGAGAGATGGAGGAGCGTCATGGGTGGAATGAAATTATGGAAACGTATTATGTTTTCCGTGGTGAGTATAATATGGGGATTTGCGTCATTAGATTATCTGTATTATGCCTTTCGTTTGATGACAGGAAAGACACGAAGCGACGGATCATATGATCTGCCCAGAGACGGCGCGGCTCAGCTTGCCGGGGTGGCGTTGTTTTTATTATGGTTTTTGGTTGTTTGGATGTATTTCCGGCTGATCCGGCGCAATACAGTGCAGATCAGCATGATAGAAGAAAATCCAACAACAGGCAGGCAGCGTGTTCGACATAAATGGTTTGATACCCTGCTGCAGATCGTAATGATCGTGACAGGGACGCTATTGCGCTGGAGCTATGTTGTGGTGTTTGTTTTTAACAGATAAGAGGGTATGTAGATGAAGATCAAAAAAGTATTAACGGCTAATTTGAAGCCGGGCATGGTTTCTTCGGAGGCAGCGTATACATATACCAATCATTTGGTTATCCAAAGTAATACGGTTTTGACGGAAGAGATCATCGAAAAATTAAAATACTATGCTGTAAAAGCGGTAAAAGTATATGTTCAGGAGGAGTCCGAGAATACGTCAGGGACGGTCAATTCGAAACAGTCAAATGTTTTAGAGACAGTGGAAGGCGTGTCTGCGCAGGTGCTGCCGGAAGGAGAGACGGACACGGTATCTGCTGCTGTAGAGCAATTAGCAGGTCCGACCTATTTTGAACGAGTTCAGCAATCAGAGGAATTTCGCGTATTTGAGTCAGAGTTTACTGATTGTGTAGGTGGTTTTAGGCAGTCCTTAAATGATATTGTGACCAAGAGTACAGATGGTCTGGTAGACAGTATGTTGGGTGATGTGGATGCACTGCTCAAAAAGACACGTAATCCACTGCATCTGTTGGACATGCTGCAGTGTATGCGTGGCTATGATGACATGACGTATACGCATTCAATGAATGTGGCACTGATCTGTAACGTGATCGGCAATTGGCTTCGCATGAATGAGAAAGACTTAAAGGTATTGGTGACCTGTGGACTGCTTCATGATATTGGTAAGCTGCGTGTGCCAAATGATATCATAACCAAACCGGGAAAGTTGACTGTGCAGGAATATGAGATTGTCAAGAAACATCCGCAATACGGATATGAAATGTTAAAAGATAAAAAATTGGATCGTCGTGTCAAATTGGCGGCATTGCAGCATCATGAGCGTTTTGGAGGGACCGGCTATCCATATGGATTGATGGGATCGGATATAGAATATTTTTCATCAATTGTTGCTGTTGCAGATGTATATGATGCAATGACGTCAAATCGTTGTTATCGCAAAGGAATCTGTCCTTTTAAGGTTATTGGAATCTTGGAACAGGATAAAGATGCATATGAACCGGGAGTATTGTATTTGTTTATGGAAAGAACGATAGAAGCTTATGTTAACACAGAAGTATTACTATCAAACGGGGAGCAGGGAAAGGTTGTCTTATTAAACAAATCCCTGCTCTCCAGACCAGTCGTTATGACAGATAAAGGAACTATTTATGATCTTTCGAAAGATTTTCGAATGAGTATTGAGGCACTGATCTGATCCTAAGTTTTAGTTACTCCGTGTAAGGTTTCACAGATTCACCTTTTTCTAAACAGGAGTCAACGATGACCGGTTTATAGGAACAGCCGCGTTTGTGCTCGATCAGAGAGATCAATTTTTCAGCTGCGATCCGTCCGATAACTTCGGTATCCTGATGTACCGTTGTAAGTCTTGGGCGCAGCTGGCTTGCAATGAAAATATCATCATAACCGGCAACGGAAATATCTTCCGGAATGGATAATCCCATATCGCGGATCGTTTCCATGCCACCGACAGCTGAATAGTCATCCTGATAAATAATACAGGATGGCGGAGTCGGTAGAGAAAGAAGCTGACGTGTATATTGGCGCGCAGCAGTCAGGTTGCGGTATTCTGTGCTAATGTGGTATTCTGGCGGAATATCCAGACCGTGTTCCAGCATGACATTCTGATAACTGGTTACACGTTCACTGGTCACGGCAGAAGTTTCACCGGAAAGATAAGCGATTCGCTTGTGTCCCTGTGAAATGATATATTCAACGAGTTCTTTCATGCCACTGGCATTATCAGACAACACCGACATCGTGTTAGTATCCGGATACGTACGGTCAACGGTAACGACCGGGATATCGCTGTTGATCAGGGCTTCAACGTCCTGATTATCAAAGTCAATACAAGCAATCATGACGCCGTCCAAACCACGGTAACGGCAGTGCTCTAAATAGGTTTTGTGCTTATCGTGAGGCTGGTTGCTGTTGATGAAGGTAATATCATAGCCCTTCGCCTCGGCAGTCACCTTGAAACTGTTCAATATTGAAGAAAAATAATCGTGCGTCAATCCACAATTTGCATCGTCCATAAAAAGGACACCGATGTTGTAACTTTTGTTGGTTCGGATCGCGCGGGCGTAATACTGTGGTACGTAGCCCATCTGTTTTGCGACTTGTTTTATGTGTTGTTTTGTGTCCTCGCTGATATCAGCCTTGTCATTGAGTGCTTTGCTCACAGTGGCAACGGATACACCACACAATTTTGCAATATCTTTGATGGATGCCATAGCATTGCAACCTCCTTACTTAAACATTTTCGATATCAGTATAACATAGTATGTCAAGTGGGGCAATGATAAAATTTTTGATGTTTGTTCATTTTTTACGAATTTGACAAAATCCAAGGAAACACACTATGTTGTGTATTGTGCGGAAGATCCCCACAAATAGGGGGCGTTTACTGTTTGTTCATAAATTGTTTACATATTAATTCCAAAAAACAGGTGACAGAATATAAAAAGAAAAGTATAATAGAAAAGGTAACCTGTCGGCAATATACCATTCGTTCAGAGCTCATTTTTTGTGCCGGATGGACGATATGTTATTAGAGATAGATTAGTAAAGATAGAGAAGATGAAGAAAAAAGATTAGGCAGTAAGGGAGGCGCGTTGTATGGATCTTATAGGTAAAAACGGAAAGATTGACGGCATTTTAGCAGCACAAGTACTGTTAGATGGCGGTGTCTTTTTCTTTAAGCCGGGAGAACTGTATTACGATGGTACGTATCACCAAGTGAAAGGAATGCAGGCTAATACGACTGCAATGAGGGACTTTCCGGGAATCTTTGATAAAATGGATACGCTTGCGCCGGAATTAGTCAATTTGATGGTATATATAGAGAAGAACACGATGTTCCGTGTCAAGCTGGAAGATTTAGGAGAAGAGATCCGCGAGTTTTTACAGAATGAAGATATGACAGGAATGACATTTCTCTATTTGTTTAAATGGCATTTGTTGGCGCTGAATCGTAATGTAGATGGTATCACGGTTTCGATGGAAACACGTGTATATACGGGGATTCCGGATGCGAAGAAGAAAGTCCGTGAGCTGGTAGAGATGCTTGTTGGATACAATGGAACAGATCCGAAGTCTGTTGCGATCAAGGTGGTTGAGGTGGATGAGCATGGTAATGAGGTGAAGAGAGCAGAGGAAGAGGAAACTCCTGTGCCTGCAGAAGCACCGGCACCGGCACCGATGGAGGCTCCATCTACAGCACAGCATGAGGAGATCGAATCTTCAGATACAACACAGGTTGCATCTATTGTGGAGACGGCAGTATCTGACAGTGGTGCGATGGATCCTGTTGCAGAACCGATGCAGACAACGGCGGCAAGCCCTGTGGCAGTAGCAGCGGCAACTCCTGCAGCAGCATTGCCTGCAGAGTTTAGTTCCTATGCAGATGATGTTAAGCCGAAGTTACAGAAAGTAGCGGATGGTTGGACGCAGTATTTGGAGGAATTTAAGAAGGAACTGTCAACCGTACGTTTTACAGGATTTTCGGATCCTAAGATCAAGGAGATGCGCGATAAGATTGCCGACAAACAGGAAGATTTTGGTGGCGATCTGGAAGAGATCTTGGAAGATCTATATGATCATATTGATGAATTGGATGATAAGGGTGTTCCTGAGGATGTCATGAAGTCTGTTCTTGATCTGGAGAGAGACTGTTACGCGGAACTTACGAATCTGCGTGTTGAGTTTGATAATATCGGAGCAGTCGAATATCGTATCTCACGTCGTTGCTCCAGAAAGCACGAACAGTGGGAAGATGTTTACCGGAAGCTGCCATCCGTACTTAAAGCGGCTGAGGAAGAACGCAAGAATCAGGCGCGCAAGCAGGTTGAAGATGAGATCAACGAGATTCGTGCACAGATCAATTTAATGGTTAAGAATTATAATGATGCGAAAGCTGTTGTTGAATATGCGCAGAAACAGTTAGAGTCCAGTAAGGGCAATTTCGAAGAGGATCGTAAGAAACTTGTTGCACGCGGAGAGGCGGCAGTTGGTGCTGTAGATCAGCGCATTCGTGAGAATAATATGCGTATTGAAGAAATGGAAGTTGAGAATAAGAAGCTGGAAGATGAGTTGAAGGATGCTTCCGGATTTGCACTTGGTCGTAAGAAGACGATTCGAGACACCATTGAATATAATATGTCGTTTATCAATAAATACCGTGATGTCGGACAGAACTTAGAGGCTGAAAGACAGCAGGTTGCGGATGAATGGAATCGAAAGCTGCATGACCTCGTTGGTGATACTGATAAGTTAAAGCATGAGATCACTGAGAATTTGGGGAAGATGAAGCAGTTAGAGCAGAGTGTCGCTGCAGAGAAGCAAAACTTGCTGCAGAAAGAAGCAGAACTTTCCAAGATGTAGAGGATCTACGATTGTCACTGGTAAGTCTTTATCTGACAAATGGGAAGGTGGCTGTTTGGAGAATGTGGTGCTGTTACAGTGCAAATGATCAGTACAAAAATCAAAAGACGTCATGTTTAGACATGGCGTCTTTTCTAAATTAACAACAGTATAACTCATTTCGTACTATCAAAAAAGAAAATGCGGCAAGGCAATTGCTATAGTTTCTTGATGGCAGCTTTGAATGTGCGAAGTTTGAGTAAAAAAAGAAGGAGGAAGGCAGGAGTTCTATGAGGATTGGAGTAGATTATTATCCGGAGCACTGGCCGGAAGAAGTGTGGGAACAGGATGCAGATCGTATGCAGGATGCAGGGGTGTCGGTGGTGCGAATGGCAGAGTTTGCCTGGAGTCGTCTGGAGCCGGAGGAAGGTGTGTATGAATTTGGCTGGTTAGATAGAGCAGTGCAGGTGTTTACAGAGCGTGGCATGGATATTGTGCTCTGCACGCCGACATGCACACCGCCACAGTGGATGTTTCATCGTTATCCGGAAGTGATACAGGTGGGGCGTGACGGCAATAAAATACCGATCGGGGTGCGCGGACACCGTTGCATGAGTAATCTTCGTTATCGCGATTTTTGTGATAAGATCATCAGCAGAATGGTAGGACGTTATTGTGATAATCCGAATGTCATTGGATATCAGATCGATAATGAGTTAGAGGCCAATCATTGCCGATGTCCGGAATGTGTCAGCCGTTTTCGGAAATATATTCAGGGAAAATACCATACGATCGATGCCGTAAACCGTGCTTATGGAAATGCGGTGTGGAGTGGGGAATACAGCTGCTTTGAGGAGATAGAACCTCCGACAGCTGCCGTGCTGCAATGGCAGAACCCCTCGCTGACACTGGACTATAACCGTTATGCATCGGAAAGCACGGTGGATTATGTGCGATTTCAGGAGCAGATCATTCGTGAGCTCGCACCAGATGCGCTGATCACGACCAATAACTGGCTTTGTGAAAATATGCCTGACTTTTATGATATGTTTGAGACGTTGGACATTGTGTCTTACGATAATTATCCGGCACTTACATTGCCAAAAGATCGACAGACATTATATTCGCATGCGTTTCATTTGGATCTGATGCGCGGCATCAAACGCCAAAACTTCTGGATTATGGAACAGCTTAGTGGTGCTATGGGAAGCTGGATGCCGATGACACCGACATTATATCCGGGTATGTTAGAGGGATATTCCCTGCAGGCATTTGCTCATGGCGCAGATACGGTGATACAGTTTCGCTTTCGGACTGCATGCTCCGGTGCAGAGATGTATTGGCATGGTCTGTTGGATCACAGTAACATGCCGGGAAGACGGTATAAAGAGTTTGAACATTTATGCCGCAGGGCAGGGCAGTTAGAAGAAGTTAGAGAGTCTGAGATCATCAGCAGCGTAGCAGTTTTGTATGGTTCTGATCAGGAGTATGCGTTCAAATTGCAACATCAGGCAGAGGGGATGTATTATTTGGAACAGCTCAAAAGCCTGCATGATGCCTTTGCTGCGATCGGAATGAATGTGGATATCATTGATGAGAAAGCGGATTTATCAGGCTATGATATTGTGTTGGCACCTACGCTGCAGATCACCAATGAAATAGTGGTACAGCAGTTATATCAGTTTGTGGCAGAAGGTGGCACTGTTGTGTTGACCAACCGTTGTGGTGTGAAAGATATGTACAACAAATGTCAGATGGATTTATTGCCGACCGTGTACCGAGAGCTGGTAGGAGTGCATGTGGAAGAATATGATGTCATTGGAACGGTGATACAGGATGTTTGCATACAGGATGACGAGTTACGGCAAAGCTTTGAGCAGACACGGAAGGTGCAGTGGCAAGGGGAGCCGGTGAAGCCTTGTGCAACGCAGTGGTGTGATCTGTTGAAAGCAGATACGGCAGAGGTGTTAGCTGTGTATCAGGCGCAGGAGGGCAGCAGAGAAGCTTTTTACCGGGGAACGCCTGTGGTGACCAGGAATGAATATGGAACCGGTGAAGCATACTATCTGGGGACAGTATTAGACCGTGCATCTTACATTTCTTTGGCGAAGACGCTTGCAAAGCGGCGTCAATTGGAATATGATGAAAATCTGCCATTAGGTATGGAAGTGACAACCAGAGTTGGCACCAAGCAGGAATGGCGTTTTTGGTTTAATAACACAATGCAGACTGTCTGTCTGCAGGATGGAAAGACATTTGCACCTTTTGAAATGAAGGTGGCACATAGGAAGAGAGGAGAGACAACATGGGAATTTTATCCAAACTAGAGCCCAACAGAGTGTTTTATTATTTTGAGGAGATCTGTCAGATCCCACACGGTTCGACCAATACGAAAGAAATCAGTGATTATTGTGTGAATTTTGCAAAAGAGCATGGACTGCGCGTGCAGCAGGACGATGCTAATAATGTCATTATCTGGAAAAATGGTTCGCAGGGGTATGAAGATCATGCACCGGTTATGCTGCAGGGACATATGGACATGGTGTGTGAAAAGGAAGCTGACTGCGATATTGACATGCAGACACAGGGATTGGATCTGCAATTGGAAGACAATGTGATCAGTGCCCGTGGTACGACTTTGGGTGGGGATGACGGTATTGCGGTAGCATATGCTTTAGCAATACTGGAATCGACAGACATTCCACATCCGCCGTTGGAAGTAGTGTTTACCGTAGACGAAGAGATCGGTATGCTTGGTGCAGCAGCATTGGATATGTCACCGCTGAAAGCGCGTACGATGTTAAATATGGATTCGGAGGATGAGGGATATTTGTTAGTAAGCTGTGCAGGAGGATTGACGGCAAAGGCACATTTGCCGGTGAAGCGTGACAGCGTAACAGATGTTTCTTATATGCAGCTTACAGTTAACGGATTATTGGGCGGACATTCCGGCGTAGAGATCGATAAAGGAAGGGCAAATGCAAATATTATGCTGGGAAGAGCATTGTATGAGCTTGCACAGGATTGTGAATATAAGATCGTGTCGATAGAGGGCGGTAAGAAAGATAATGCGATCCCACGTGAGGCGCATGCTGTTCTGGCAGTGAAAAATGGAGATGTCGCTGCGGCGTCGGCAAAGGTGAAAGCACTTCAGGAGATCTACCGCAAAGAATATTGTCATACAGATGCAGAGATTACAGTGACGATCGATCGGGCATCACAGGACATAACATGTGATCCGATGGACAGAGAGACAACAGAGCGAATTGTGACAGCGTTAATGAATCTGCCGAACGGTATTCAAAATATGAGCTTTGCAGTGGAAGGATTAGTGCAGACTTCGCTGAATCTCGGCATTATGATGACGGATGCGCAAGAAGTGTGTCTTTCCTATTCCGTGCGCAGCAGTGTGGAAACACAGAAAGAATATTTAGTGGAACAGATTTCTTGCCTGGTAAAACGTCTTGGTGGAACGGTCACCTGTATAGGAGAATATCCTGCTTGGGAATACAGAGAACAGTCGCCGTTACGAGACAAGATGATTGAAATCTTTGAAAAGCAGTATGGCAGAAAACCGATCGTGCAGGCATTGCACGCAGGGGTGGAATGCGGACTGTTCGCCGGACAGCTTCCGGGGCTGGATTGCGTTTCGTTTGGTCCTGATATGAAAGATATTCACACGCCGAAAGAAACGATGGATGTCGGCAGTGTAGAGAGAACTTGGAACTATGTCCTTGAAATATTAAGAAATTTGTAATAATTTACGCACAAGTTTCATGGTAAAATGTTACAACAATGAAAAATGTGAGTTCTCAGAGTACTTTCGTGCACATATTTTCGGTTAGAGGGACCGGATACCATAGATGTTGAGAGAACAGCAGGGACAAATGGAGGGATTGAGAGGGTATGCACAAGATAACGCAGTTTTTTTATCGATTCAGTCTGTATTTTACTGCGGTGATCACCGGAATATTATTGGTGATGTCGATGGTATGTATGTACGGATATAAGGAGTATCTTTCCGGTGGCAACTATGCGTTAGGTAACGTGGCAGTGATACTGTTAGCAATCGCGTTGGGGGTACTTTTGGTGACGCTGTACCGCAAAATGCAGGGCACCGGCCAGAAAGCAACGGTGGTTCTGTTTCTTGCGATCATACTGCTGCAGATTGGATTTTTGGTATTTGTATCGCATCCGATGTCGATCAGCGACCCGGCACGCGTTCAGAATGAAGCATTGCAGATGGTAAAAACGCAGCATGGACAGATGAATACGAAGGATGAATATTTTCAGCGGTATTCTAACAATCATTTCATGCTGGTATTTTTCTATTACTATTATAAATTATTATTTCGGATCGGCATCACACATGTTGTCATTCCGAATATTGTGCTGAATATCTTCTGTGTGGATATAGGTATTTATATTACGTATCGAACCGCAAAGAGATTGCGGGGTATAGGATTTGCGAACTGGGTGTTATTACTCTTTTTGCTTTGCCCGACGATTTATGTATGGCTGACAACAGTATATACCAATACGATCTCGTTTCCGTTTGTTATGGCGGTGCTGTATCTGGCGTTATGGCTGCGCCATGAGAATCTGACGGTGAAAAACATTATCAAATGTATATTACTCGGTGTGATGATGGCGGTCGGTTACTGGATCCGGCCTACGACGATCTTGCCGATCCTGGCGATGATCTTATTTGCGGCAGTGCAATTTTTTAAGGATCCGATCCTTGTAAAAAGTGGGGAGAGAAGATGTGTGAACCCCAAGTGGAATCTGCGCCATAAAGCTTCCGGCAGGAGAAATACGATCGTTAAGGCTGTTCTTGTAGTGGCGGTTTTTGCCGTTACATTTACAGCGTGCGGCAAGCTGGTTGATCGTCATGTGAATTCTGATCAGGTGACAGGCAGTTTCCCGGTGACGCATTGGCTGATGATGGGGCTGAACCAGAAAAGCTATGGCGGATATGCCAGAGAAGATGAGGCATATACGGAGAGTTTTCCAACAAAAGATATGAAAACACGTGCGGACATTACGCGTGCGAAGGGACGATTGCATCAGCTGGGCGTGATCGGTGTAGTCCGTCAGATGGGAACGAAGATGCTTCGTGTTTGGGCGATGGGCGATGATGATTCATTGCCAAAAGCTTCGTATGCAAGTGATTTTCCGGTACTGTATGAGTATGTGATGGGAAATGATTGTGGCGCTGCAGTGATATATACACAGGCGTTTCGTGTTTGTATTTTCGCATTTTTATTATTCTGTGTGATACGACAGATCAGGCGGCGGGACTGCGAAGAAATGTTTTTGTTTACGCTGACGTTCCTGGGGGCTGTGATGTTCTTTATTTTGTGGGAGGCAAACCGCAAATATAATATATGTTTTATGGGCGTTTATCTTATGTTGATGGCAGAGGGAGGACGTTACGCCTCAGCAAAAGCAGAAGAGAGCGGAGATCGTATTGTTTTTGCTAAGTTGACCAGACAGAAGGCTGCAGTCAGTGTTGGCATACTGTGCCTGGGCGCAACGATACTGATCCAAATTCCGCTGCTTCGCTCTCATCAGCGAATATTGGATAAACGATATTATCAAAGTCGTAATTTTCCGGATGCCGTACCGGTAAGTTATGTTACGAATAAAACGCCGAAACTTGTGGAGCAGACCTTACAGAAGGGGCAGTATGCAACCAAGGATCAATGGAATATATTGGTGATCTCTTTTGGGCTGGATGGGGTAGACCTTAGTTCTACGAAAGAAGAGTATGAAGTTTCCCTTATTTCCAGGGAGGATGGTAAGTACCTGTATCGGGGGAAAATTGCACCATGCAATCTGACAGAAAAACGACAGCTTCGAATTTATGTAACGGGCAAAAAGAAGGTTACGGAAGAGGGATATCTGCTTCGAATGAAACATATCGGCTCAGAATATCATATGCTGCCAACAGTCAACAAATTCCCGGATCTTGATCCGTATCCGTATGGCGAGTTGTCGATTGATGGAAAGCAGACGAAATTTGATCTGAATATGAGACTTCTTTATAGTGGAGGCAAACAATGATCACACCATTGGCATTATAGGCAATGTGTGATTCGGTCGGTATCTTCCGGTATGGAAAGTTTGAGTAAGTAATCCGCTATTTGCAGATAGAAGTATATTTGGTTTGTGACACTGTAATCATAAATTATAAGAAACCACTTGACAGTGGTTTCTTTTTTGTTATAATAAAGAAAACATATGAATGATTATTCATATGTTAATATAAACAATCAAACAAACAAGTAGAGGAATACTTGGAAAGGAGATGCCTGCACGTCAAGAGATGCAGGTAGAGAAAGAAAGGAGTTTTTATTATGAAAAAGACGTATAAGATTGATGTGGATTGCGCAAACTGTGCAGCAAAGATGGAGGAAGCTGCTAAGAACACAGCAGGAGTAAAGGATGCGACTGTGAACTTTATGACCTTAAAGATGATCGTAGAATTTGAAGATGGCTGTGATCCTAAGAGTGTTATGCCGGATGTGCTTAAGAATTGCAAAAAGGTAGAGGATGACTGCGAGATCTTTCTGTAGAGTGAGGAGAGATTGCAATGAATAAAAAACAAAAAAAAGTATTGATCCGAATTATCGTGGCAGCAGTATTGATGATCGCGTTATCTGTAATACCGGTTGTCCCGTCAAAAGGTGTGATACGGTTTGTACTATTTATGATCCCGTATCTGGTGATCGGCTATGATATATTAAGAAAAGCGTTTAAGGGCATCTTAAATCGTCAGGTCTTTGATGAAAATTTTTTAATGGCAGTGGCTACGGTCGGAGCAATTTTGCTTGGAGACTATGTTGAGGGAACCGCTGTTATGCTGTTTTACCAGATCGGTGAACTTTTTCAGAGTTATGCAGTTGGCAAAAGCCGCCGCAATATCAGTGAATTGATGGATATTCGTCCGGATTATGCGAATATTGAGGTGGATGGAGAGATCACACAGGTAGATCCGGACGAAGTTGAGATCGGCACGGTGATCGTAGTCCAGCCGGGAGAAAAAGTACCGATCGATGGTGTTGTAGAACAGGGAAAGGCATCCTTAAATACGAGTGCATTGACCGGAGAGAGTAAGCCAAGAGAGGTGCAAGAAGGCGATGAAGTCATCAGCGGCTGCATTAATATGACCGGACTGCTTCATATCCGCACTACGAAAGAATTTGGTGAGTCAACCGTATCTAAGATTTTGGATCTGGTGGAAAATTCCAGTTCCAAGAAATCGAGATCTGAGAATTTTATTACAAAATTTGCGAAATATTATACACCGGCGGTATGCTATGGTGCGTTGGCGCTTGCTGTTTTGCCGCCACTTGTGAGAATGTTTGCGATGGGGTTGGATCCGAGCTTTGGAGATTGGATCTACCGCGCGTTGACATTCTTGGTTATCAGTTGTCCGTGTGCATTGGTTATCAGTATCCCGTTAAGTTTCTTCGCGGGACTGGGTGGAGCAAGCCACGAAGGTGTACTTGTAAAGGGATCTAATTATTTAGAGACGTTAGCCGGTGTGAAGTGTGTGGTGTTTGATAAGACCGGTACAATGACACAGGGCGTCTTTGAAGTGATCGGCGTACACCACAGTAAGCTGGAAGAACAGAAATTGTTGGAATATGCTGCACACGCAGAGTGCCATTCAACGCATCCGATCAGTAAGAGTTTGTGTAAGGCATATCAGGGCAAGATCGATCAGAGCAGAGTGACAGACGTAGAAGAAATTGGCGGCAATGGCATTATTGCTGTTGTTGACGGCAAAAAGATCGCAGTTGGCAATAGCAAATTGATGAGGAAGATCGGTGTGGCGTGTCAGGAATGCCACAAAGTAGGGACGGTCGTTCATGTTGCTATTGATGGGGAGTATAGCGGACATATACTGATCGCAGATGTGCTCAAGCCAAATGCAAAAAAGGCAATTGAGGCGCTTCATCGTGCCGGTATCGCCCATACAGTTATGCTGACAGGGGATGACAGCCGCGTAGCAGCACAGATAGCAGAGGAACTTCGCATTTCTGAGGTTCACAGTGAATTGCTGCCGGGAGACAAAGTGACACAGGTTGAGGCACTGTTAGCCAAACAGCCTGCTAAATCAAAACTTGCTTTTGTCGGTGATGGTATTAATGACGCACCGGTGCTGTCGAGGGCGGATATTGGTATTGCTATGGGAGCACTCGGCTCCGATGCAGCGATTGAAGCGGCAGATGTGGTTTTGATGGATGATGATCCCTTAAAGATTTCCAAGGCGATCCGCATTGCACGTAAATGTATCCGCATTGTTTATGAGAATATTTACTTTGCAATCGGCATTAAGCTGCTGTGTCTGCTTTTGGGAGCGATTGGAATTGCTAACATGTGGTTTGCAATCTTTGCGGATGTCGGGGTTATGGTATTAGCCGTATTGAATGCGATCCGTGCTCTGTTTGTGAAGAAGTTATAACTCAAACTTCGTGCATCCAAAGTTGCCGTTATAATTTGTTTGGGTCAGATATGGTAAAGTGGTGTCAATAGGAGGGAATATTGACACCGCTTTTTTGAAACTATAAAATAAACATGGATATTGACAGAAAGAATAGGTGAGACTATGCAGAAAGATTTAGATAAAGAACCGGTATGCTGCGAGACAGTGGAAGTGCATGAGGACTTGCTGCGGATCGTGGAACAGACAATGCCGGAGGAGACAGAATTGTATGATCTGGCAGAGTTGTTCAAGGTGTTTGGGGATTCCACCCGCATACGGATACTGTTTGTGCTTTCTTCGGCGGAAGTATGTGTGTGTGATCTGGCGAGAGTGCTTAATATGACGCAGTCGGCGATCTCTCATCAATTGCGCATTCTCAAGCAAAATAAATTGGTCAAAAGCCGCAGAGAAGGCAAATCCATTTTTTATTCTCTGGCAGATGGACATGTTAGTACGATTATTGCACAGGGACGCGATCATATTGAGGAGGATGCATAACATATTGTTATCACAAAAAGTTAGTTGTTTCTTACGATATGACTTGCATTTCCTAGTCAAGTAGTGTAAATTATCTAATGGAAACAGAAAAATTAAGAGACTGCTCTGTTATCATTTCATAGTATGCATAGGTGCATAGTGTGAAAAGTAGACCATTACGATATCATAGAAAGGAAGAGATAGACATGAGCAAATTGATTTATTTGGATAATGCGGCAACAACGAAGGTACATCCGCAGGTGTTGGAGGCAATGATGCCTTATTTTTCTGAGGAATATGGCAATCCATCCAGTATATATAGTTTCGCAGGTAAGAGTAAGAAGGCTGTAGAGGATGCCAGACAAACAGTGGCTGACTTTTTGGGTGCCAATGCTAATGAGATTTATTTTACAGGTGGTGGAAGTGAGTCTGATAACTGGGCGCTGAAAGCGACAGCTTTTGCGAAGAAAGAAAAAGGAAATCATATTATTACTTCTGCGATAGAGCATCATGCGATCCTGCATACATGTGAATATTTGGAAAAGAATGGTTTTGAGGTGACTTACGTTGGAGTAGATGAGGATGGAGTGATCAAGCTGGATGAGCTGAAAGCAGCTATTCGCCCGACAACGATCATGATCTCGGTTATGTTTGCAAACAATGAGATTGGTACCATTCAGCCGATCAAGGAGATCGGTGAGATTGCTAAAGAGCATGACATTATTTTCCATACCGATGCAGTACAGGCTTATGGACATGTTCCGATCAATGTGGACGAGTATCATATTGATATGTTGAGTGCCAGTGGACATAAGATTAACGGGCCAAAGGGAATCGGTATTATGTATTTGCGCAATTCTGTTAAGATTGGACCATTTATTCATGGTGGGGCACAGGAGAGAAATCGCCGTGCCGGCACACATAATGTTCCGGGAATTGTTGGCTTTGGTAAAGCAACGGAGATCGCTAAAGAGACAATGGCAGAACGAAGTGCCTATGAGACGAAGTTGAGAGATCGCCTGATTGAGGGTCTTACCGCAATTCCGAATTCCAGACTGAATGGACATCGTACGAATCGTCTTCCTAACAATGTAAATGTTGGATTTGAATTTATTGAGGGTGAGTCTATGCTGATCCTGTTGGATCAGAAAGGAATCTGCGGCTCCAGCGGATCTGCATGTACTTCGGGTTCTTTGGATCCGTCTCATGTATTATTGGCGATAGGGCTGCCGCACGAGAAAGCACATGGTTCTCTGCGATTGACCTTATCCGAGGAGACAACCGAAGAAGATGTAGATTTTGTCATTGAGCAGGTGAAGGCAAATGTGGACAGACTTCGAAGCATGTCACCATTGTATACCGATTATTTGAAGAGTCAGCAATAAGAATAGAACAAGATGGAGGATAAACGATATGTATAGTGAAAAGGTAATGGATCATTTCAGTAATCCTAGAAATGTGGGTGAGATCGAAAATGCCAGCGGTGTAGGAACTGTTGGTAATGCCAAGTGTGGCGATATTATGCGTATGTATCTTGATATTGATGAAAACCAGGTGATTCGTGACTGTAAGTTTAAGACATTTGGCTGTGGTGCAGCAGTTGCAACAAGCAGTATGGCGACGGAGATGGTTATCGGCAAGACGGTACAGGAAGCTTTGGAAGTAACGAATGTGGCAGTTATGGAAGCATTAGATGGACTTCCACCGGTAAAGGTACACTGCTCCTTGTTGGCAGAAGAAGCAATTCATGCAGCGCTATGGGATTATGCTGAGAAGAATCATATTAAGATCGAAGGGTTAAAGAAACCAAAGAATGATATTAACGATGAAGAGCCGGCGGAGGACTAAGCGATTATGAAAATTTCAACGAAAGGAAGATACGCATTGCGGCTGATGCTTGATATTGCAATGCATGACGCAGCGGGTCCGGTGCGTATTAAGGATGTTGCTGCGCGACAGGAGATCTCAGATAAGTATTTGGAACAGATCGTATCGGTTCTGAATAAGGCAGGATACGTCCGCTCTATACGTGGACCGCAGGGTGGATATCAATTGATCCGCAAGCCGAAAGACTACACTGTAGGGATGATCTTGCGACTAACCGAGGGCAGTCTTGCACCGGTCGGTTGTCTCGAATATGGGGAAAATGATTGTCCGAGACAGGAGATGTGCGCCACCTTGAAGTTGTGGAAAATGTTGGATGAATCCATTAAATCGGTTGTAGACAAAGTGACTTTGGAAGATCTGTTAGAGTGGCAGGAAGAGGTCGGATCGGATTATGTGATCTAATACTGTTTATTTATATGAGGAAGCAAGGAGTCGAAAATGTATTTGACTCCTTGTTTTTTATTTTACTAAAACTTCCCATACCGGAAGTTGCTGTAAGAACAACATATTGCTTATTATGTCGACAATAAATAAAATATTTTGCAGTCGACAAACTAAATTGTTCTGTCATCCTAGAACTAAGATAATTGCCGCAGAACGCAACTTTTTTGCGTGATTTCTTATTTTGTTAAGTCTCTGATAAATACATGCCCGAAGGAATGTCTGAGATGTCCTGGTTTAGCAAGGTATCATCCATTTTTGGACGGGACGCTTTCGCTACGATGCGCTACGTTACGTTACTTAATGTCTCTGAAATACGAGACATAAGTAACGACGAGCGCAAAGTCCCTTTCAAAAATGATGAATACCTTGCTTCCGGGACTTCGAGTTTCCGAAGGGCATGTAAATCAATCATCAGAGACAACAAAATTTAGAAATCACCAAAAACGAGAATGCGACAAGGCAATTACTATAGTTCTAGGATGGCAGAAATCACTCTTTGGTGACTGCAAAATGCAATATAATCATTGACATAATAAGCAATATGTGGTTCGGATAATAACTTCCGGTATGGGAAGTTTGGGTGATTTAATAAAAAACCGGAAAACGCCGGCATCGGTCTTTATGGAGCAATTTGACGTATCGTGGCATATGATGGTATACTATATAAATTAGGGAAATGTTTCGTTTTGCCTAGAATGACAAGATCATTTGCGGCAAGAAAGGAGATATATGAAAAGAGGTTTCAAGCTGCGAGGTAGACTGCGGCTTCATCTTGGCTGGCCATTGTGGTTGAGCATTCTCTTATTGCCTATGGTGATGCAGCTATATATTGCAGACCGTAAAGCAGGTATCATAGGAACGTGCTATTTTCTTGCATTCTTTTTATGTGCATTGATCATTCGCTACGGCGGTCACAAGAAGATGCGGCGGGATTTGATCCATTTTGCCAGCACGTATGGTCAGATGCAGATGCAGACGATGAAAGAACTCAGTGTTCCATTTGCGGTATTGAGCGAAGAGGGGCAACTGCTTTGGGGCAATGATGAGTTTGTACGCGTAGCAGTCAATAAAAAAGCAGCCAGACGCAATATTGCCAATGTATTTCCGGAGATTTCGGAGAATAGTCTTCCGGTGGACGGCGGCAGGAAAGTAATACACATACACGCTGGAGATAAATATTATCGGGCGGTACTTTCGTTAGTGTCAGATGATGGATTCAACGTGGATGATCAGATCATGCCAATGGATCAGCTGTTGGAAACAAAGCAGTTGATCGCAATGTTTCTGTATGATGAGACGGAAATGATCGAATTGGAAGAGCGGCGAGAGGAAGAGAATCTTATCGTAGGTCTTCTTTACATCGATAATTTTGATGAGATGTTAGACAGTATTGATGAAGTACGCCAATCTCTGATGACGGCACTGATCGACCGTAAGATCAATAAAACAATGCAGGCGATCGATGCTATATGTAAAAAAATAGAAAAGGACAAATTCCTGTTTGTCTTTAAGCAGAAATATTTACAGGAATTGATGAATGATCGTTTTTCTGTTTTGGAAGAGATACGAAATATCAATATTGGAAATGAGCAGACAGCAACGATCTCAATTGGTATCGGTGTCGGTAAGGGAACTTTTAACGAACGCTATGAATGGGCGCGTGCAGCTATTGATCTTGCGCTTGGACGTGGCGGTGATCAGGCGGTGATCAAAAACGGTGATCAGGAACAATTCTATGGGGGCAAACGTGTTCAGATCGAGCGCAATACCCGCGTTAAGGCTCGTGTCAAAGCGCATGCTTTGCGAGAGTTGATCGAAGGAAAAGAGCGTGTTGTCGTCATGGGGCATTCCATCGGAGACGCGGATTCGTTTGGAGCTTCGGTCGGCATTTACCGTATTGCTAAGGCATTAAACCGCAAGGCACATATTGTTGTTGATGAGGTGAATGCTTCGGTACGCCCGTTAAAAGAACGCTTTTATACGAACGATTATGATGACGATATGCTCGTAAGTGGCGAAGAGGCGGTCAGGCTTGTGGATGAGACTACGTTGTTAGTTATTGTCGATGTCAACAAGGGAGAACATACAGAGTGTCCGGAGCTTATTGAATTGGCGCAGTCTATTGTGGTGATTGATCATCACAGACAGGCCGGTGATGCGATTGCAAAAGCCGTATTGTTTTATATTGAACCATATGCATCGTCAGCGAGTGAAATGGTGGCAGAGATCTGTCAGTATATTGGCGGCGGATTGAAGCTGCGTGCAGCCGAGGCAGAAGCGTTGTATGCCGGTGTAATGATCGATACGAATTATTTCACGGACAAGACAGGTGTGCGCACGTTCGAGGCAATGGCCTATCTGAAACGGAACGGTGCTGATTCTGTGCGTATCCGCAAGATGTTTCGTGAGGATATCAATGAGTACAAAATACAAGCAGAGGCCATTCAGAATACGGAATTGTATCTGGACCACTATGCAATCACAGAAAGTGAGTCTCGTGGGGTGGAGACACCGACAGTGCTTGGTGCAAAGATTGCCAATTCCCTGTTGAATATCGAACAGGTAAAGGCATCATTTGTATTGACAAAATACAACGGCAAAGTATTTGTAAGCGCAAGGTCTATCGATGAGCTGAATGTGCAGCTAATGATGGAAAAACTCGGCGGCGGAGGTCATATTAATATGGCCGGTGCGCAGATTCCGGGACTGGATGTGGAGAGTGCAAAAGCACAGATCCGTGCATTGATCGATGCAATGATCGCTAATGGAGATGCAGACTAGCCGCGATAATCGGCAATAGAAATCCGGCTTAGCTGTGATGATTGGCAATGAGATGCGGACAGAGGCATATGTAGTGGTGTTGACATTTTTGGCAAATAGACGGAAACGGGGGATAAAGACATGGAAGTAATTTTATTAGAAGATGTAAAATCATTGGGGAAAAAGGGTGAACTGGTTAAAGTTAATGAAGGATACGCAAGAAATTTCTTGTTGAAGAAAAATCTTGGTATAGAGGCTACCGCAAAGAATAAAAATGACCTGAAATTGCAGAAACAGCACGAGGCGAAGCTGGCAAAGGAAAAATTAGAGGCAGCGAAAGCATTTGCGGAGGAGATGAAAGAAAAATCGATCACCGTATCCATTAGGACCGGCTCCGGTGGAAGAAGCTTTGGGTCGGTATCGACCAAAGAATTGGCAGTTGCAGCTAAAGAGCAGCTTGGGTATGAATTGGACAAAAAGAAGATGGTGCTGCAGGATCCGATCAAAAGTCCGGGCATCTTTACACTTCCGATCAAATTGCATCCTAAGGTAACGGGCGAGTTAAAGGTAATCGTCAAAGAGGTATAATCGCACAAAAGGAGAAACGTAGATGGAAGAAGCAGTGATCAAACGGATTCCGCCGCATAATATTGAGGCGGAGAGAGCGGTGATCGGCTCGATGATCATGGACCGGGATGCCATTTTGGTATGTTCAGAGATGCTGACAGCAGAAGATTTCTATCAGGGGCAATATGGCATACTTTTTGAGGCATTGCTCGATCTGTTTCGCGGTGGAATTGGTACAGATCTGATCACTCTGCAAAACAAGCTTCGTGAAAAAGAAGCTCCGCCGGAATTGTGCAGTGTCGAATACATTGGCAGTTTGCTAAATAGTGTGCCGATTTCTGCAAATGTGAAGTATTATGCCACAATCGTCAAAGAAAAAGCGATGCTTAGAAGGCTGATACAGACAGCTGAGAGGATTGCCAGTACTTGTTATATGGACAAAGAACCGTTAGAAGATATTTTGGATGCGACTGAAAAAAATATCTTTCAGGTGATGCAGCAGCGTACCGGCAGTGAGTTTGAACCGATTCGAGATGTTGTTTTGCGTACCTTAGATAGTATTGAGCAGGCGGCGAAACAGAAAGGGCATATTACCGGATTGGAGACCGGATTTCGGGATTTGGATTACAAGACAGCGGGTCTGCAAAAGTCCGATCTGATTTTGATCGCAGCACGTCCGGCTATGGGTAAGACGGCGTTTGTACTGAACCTGGCAGAATATATTGCATTGCATAGCAAGAGTACGATTGCGATGTTTAGCTTGGAAATGAGTAAGGAGCAGCTTGTGAAACGAATGCTTTCGATGAATTCTCATGTTGACTCCCAAAAGATAAGAACCGGTAATCTGGAAGACGAGGACTGGGACAGACTGGTGGGCAGTGTCCGGCGGATTGGTAATTCGCATCTTGTGATTGACGATACATCAGGAATCACGGCGACAGAGCTTCGTTCCAAATGCCGTAAGTTAAAGATCGAGCAGGGATTAGATCTGGTTATTATCGATTACCTGCAGTTGATGTCGGGCAGTGGAAAGCGCAAAGGCGAGAACAGACAGCAGGAAATTTCGGAAATCTCCCGTTCTCTCAAAGTTATGGCGCGAGAATTAAACGTTCCGGTGATCGCTTTATCACAGTTATCACGTGCAGTTGAGCAGCGTCCGGACAAGAAACCGATGCTTTCTGATCTGCGTGAGTCCGGAGCGATCGAGCAGGATGCCGATATGGTTATGTTTTTGTATCGTGACGAATATTATAACCCGGACAGCGAGGAAAAAGGTGTGGCAGAGGTCATTATCGCAAAACAGCGTAGTGGCCCGACAGGATCGGTGAAACTGGCATGGTTAGCGAACTTGACGAAGTTTGGAAATCTGGAACAGGAAAGAAATTAACACTTGATTTACAGACAGGAATTGATTAGAATATATAAGGTTGAATACAACCAACCGGGATTCATGCTTTGTGGCTGAGGAATCCCGCAAAGGATAGACCGAGTATAGAGACTGCAACAAGGAAGGATAGGAGGAAACCATGGCAAACAAGGTTACTTTTGATTACTCTCTGACAGAGAACGTAATTTCTGCAGACGAGATCAAATCAATGGAGAAAATTACAAACGACGCAAAAGAGTTATTACTTAGCAAAGAAGGAGCAGGAAGTGATTTCTTAGGATGGATTGACCTTCCGATTGATTATGATAAGGAAGAATTCGCACGTATCCAGAAAGCTGCTGAGAAGATTCAGTCTGATTCAGAAGTGCTTTTGGTAATCGGTATCGGCGGTTCTTATTTGGGAGCAAGAGCAGCAATTGAGTTCTTGAGACATGGATTTTATAACAATGTGTCCAAAGAAATTCGTAAAACACCAGAGATTTATTACTGTGGTAACAATTTGAGCGGCACATATCTGTCACAGTTGATCGACGTGATCGGTGATCGTGACTTTTCCGTAAATATTATCAGCAAGTCCGGTACTACGACGGAGCCTGCTGTTGCATTCCGTATTTTCAAGGAAATGTTAGAGAAGAAATATGGTAAAGAGGAAGCTGCTAAGAGAATATATGCAACAACGGACAAGCAGAAAGGTGCGTTGAAGAACCTTGCTACAGAAGAAGGTTATGAGAGCTTTGTTGTACCGGATGATGTCGGAGGACGTTTCTCCGTACTTACCGCAGTTGGTTTACTTCCAATTGCTGTTAGTGGTGCAGACATTGCTAAGTTGATGGAAGGTGCAGCATCCATGCGTGAACTTTGCTTGGACAAAGATTTCGCAGACAATGATTCTATGAAGTATGCTGCGATCCGTAATATCTTATTACGCAAGGGGAAATCTGTGGAGATCCTTTGCAACTATGAGCCTGCATTCCACTATGTAGCTGAGTGGTGGAAACAGCTTTACGGAGAGAGCGAAGGTAAAGATCAGAAAGGTATTTTCCCGGCAGCAGTTGATTTGACAACAGATCTGCATTCCATGGGACAGTTCATTCAGGACGGAAGCCGTATTATGTTTGAGACAGTTATGGAATTAGAAGAGCCGACATTAGATGTAACGATTCAGGAAGAGCCGGTTGATCTTGATGGATTAAATTATTTGGCTGGCAAGAACCTTGACTTCATCAACAAGAGTGCGATGAAGGGAACACAGTTGGCACACGTTGATGGCGGTGTACCAAACTTGAGCGTAAAGGTTCCGGCACAGAATGAATATTATTTGGGTCAGTTATTCTACTTCTATGAGTTCGCCTGCGGTGTAAGTGGATATATCCTTGGTGTAAATCCATTTAACCAGCCGGGTGTTGAGAGCTATAAGAGAAATATGTTCGCATTGCTTGGTAAGCCAGGCTATGAGGCAGAGAGAGAAGAGCTCTTAAAGAGACTGTAATTGACGTAAATAGAGCAATTCGAAGTTATACAACAAAGGCAAATCCCCATTTTCCTGTTATGGATCTATGATGACAGGGAAGAGGGGCTTTGCTTTTTTGATTTCATAGGAAAATTATGGGGGAATAGGTTGGCGATAACGCAAAGTACAGGTATAATAAAGAGAAGATGTCAGGGAGGAGGATAGAAACATTTATGATAGATTGGAAGGGCGAGTTGTTTGAGTGGATGCCGGGCTGTATCGGAATATTTAGACATGATGGGGAATGTCTGCGTACGGTAGCGCTCAACGCTAAAATGCGTGACATACTTGGGGTGACAGAAGAAGATGTTCAGACCAGTACTTGTAAAGAGCTGCTGCAGATACATCCGGATGATAGAGAGAACCTTTACAGCAGTTTTGACCAGGCAATTATTGATAAAAGGGATACATTAGAAATCAAGGCACGGTTTTATAGACGGAAGTTGAAACAGTATGTCTGGTTTCAGGCTAATTTTCAGTTTCAGTATCGGTCGGATGGTGAAACGATCGTTTATGCATTATATCAAGATGTGACATCACGTATGCGCATGAAAGAAAAGCTGCAGCACAACATTAAAACGATGCGGACAGCGATGGATCAGTGTGGTGTTTATTATGCTTTGTATGATATTGATGCCAATACGATCACTTATAACTCTAAAATGCAGCAAGATTTTGGAGTGCCTGCGGTAGCACAGCGAAATGCAGGAAAACCACGTAGATTGATGACCGAGTCCGGTCGGGCGGAATTGATCCGGTTGGAGCAGCTGCTTATGACGGGCAAGCAGGATTCGATCTCCCTAGAGATGGAAATACGACGTCCGATGCGAGGTGACTGGATATGGTCTAAGCAAAACTATACGGTTGCAGATCGTAATGAGCAGGGAGCACCGACGATGATCGCAGCTACGGCATTAGACATTACGAAAGAAAAGGAAGAGGAAAAGCGTTTTAGTCAGGAGAATATGTATCATCAACTCCTTTTTAATAATATGACATCGGTTATACGAATCAATATTACAGCATGGAAAGTATTAGACTATGCCGGAGAATATGTATTGATTCATGAGAGGGAGAATGATCCGTTTGGTGTTATGATCGACCATATTACCGATGAGGAGCAAAAAAAGGAATTTACCCGTATTTTTCATCGAAATAATCTGATCCACTTATTTGAAAGCGGGCAGAGGCAGGTATCCTATACCTTTCGTAGTAAACGTCTTTCGGGAAAAACGCTGTGGATGAAGATTGTTTTAGATATGACGGCACGCGAGGGGGAAGATATATATGGCTTTGTATCGCTGCAGGATGTAGATCGTAATGTCATAAAAGAACTTGTTCGTGGGCAGGTAGTTGATTCAATGATCGACTTCATCGCATATTGGAATACGGCAGCGAATGACAGTCAGATCTTTACTCGGTATGAATGTTATCAGGTAGATGCTTCGTTTGAGGGTAAGAAAAAGGTGGAGAAACTGCAAGAACAGTTGATCGATCTGGTCATTCCGGAGGAAAGAGAAATCATCAATGCGCAGATGTCGTGGGAAGTAATACATGCCCGGATCCAACACGGACTCAGTTGGGATTTTATGTATCACGCACAGGATGAGGAACTTGGTGTACGTACTAAGCGTATTTTTGCTTTCTTTTTGGAAAATGATGAGAGCGTCATTGTGATGGTGCAGAGAGATGTTACAGATATCATGTCCGAACAGGAAAAGCAAAATGCAGAGTTGCAGCGGGCATTGGAAATTGCCAATCGTGCCAGTCATGCCAGAGATGAGTTCCTGTCAAGCATGAGTCATGATCTCAGAACTCCTCTGAATGGAATTATTGGGGCGGCAGAGCTTGCGAAGCTTTTCGGAGATGAAGTTCCGGATATGGTACAGGAATATTTGGACGACATTATATCTTCCGGTCATTTTATGCTGAATCTGGTTAACGACATTTTGGATACCAACCGGTTGGCATCCGGTAAACTGGAATTGCATCTCAAGAAGATCGATATCCAGCATATCATACAGGATATGCGGCAGATATTTGGAGTTACATGTGCCGACAAAGGAATCAATCTTGTATTTGAACCGGGTGAAAATATTCATACCGTGTATGCAGATCCGGTGCGTATACAGCGAATATTTAGCAACCTGCTGTCAAATGCGATCAAGTTTACACCACCCGGTGGTACGGTATATTTTCGTGCAATAGAGCGTGAAATCATTGGCGACAAATACTTAGTGACTATTCAAGTTAAGGATACAGGAACCGGAATGAGTGAGGAATTTCAAGAGCATATGTTTGAAATCTTTGCACAGGAAGAAAATGATACCAATACCTTTAACATTGGAACGGGACTAGGGTTATCAATCGTAAAGAACCTGGTTGAACTGATGGGTGGAACAATACGATGCTCCAGTAAACTGGGTGTGGGAACAGAGTTTTTTGTAACGATGCCATTTCAGCTTGCGGAAGAAGCAGAGGAGGAACAATCGGCAGAAAAATGTGCAATACAAGAGGAATTGCTTTGGGATCATCGAATACTGCTTGTTGAAGATCATGACTTAAACGCCAAGATCGTGACCAGATTGCTGGAGAGCAAGCAAATACAGGTGGAACGGGCCAAAAACGGCAAAGAGGCGGTTGAGTTGTATGCAGCAAGTGCTCCATATAGCTATGATGCAATCCTAATGGATATACAGATGCCGGTCATGGATGGTATTGAAGCAAGTAAGAAGATACGTATGCTGGAGCGGCCGGATGCAAGATTAATCCCGATCATAGCACTGACAGCCAACGTATTTGATGTAGATGTGCAGCGCAGTAAGGCGGTAGAAATGAATGCACATCTGGTCAAACCGATCGATCCGCAGAAGCTGTTCCGGACATTGATCGCACTTTGGAAATAAATAGAGGAAAGAATAAAGCACAAGGAAGGACGGATGAGTATGTGTAAGAAAATGTTAACGTTTAGTTATGATGATGGTATTTATCAGGATGAGCGCTTGGTGGAGATATTTAATAAATATGGTATGAAAGCAACCTTTAATCTGAATACGGGAATTCAGTCTCCAGAGAGTAATTTTGAGATCGAGGGGATAAAGATCGCCCGCATGGAGCAGGAGGGACTGGCAAAATTATATGAGGGACATGAGATCGCTTTGCACGGCTTGACACATGCATCGCCCTCCGGTATCAAACCGGAAGATTATTCGCAGGAATATTTGCAGGATGCCCGTAACATTGAGAAACTATATGGAAAATATCCGGTTGGCATGGCTTACGCTTATGGTGATGTACCGGATCCGGTCGTTTCGTATTTGAAAGATATTGGTATTCGTTACGGAAGGACGGTAGAGAGTACACATAGTTTTACGTTGCCACAGGATCCGCTGAGGCTTAATGCAACCTGTCATCATAACGATGATAAGTTGTTTGAGCTGGCAGAACAGTTTTTGGCTGCAAAACCAGAGGAACCAATGTTGTTTTATGTGTGGGGACATAGCTATGAGTTTGATGTAAACAACAATTGGGAGCGAATAGAAGAATTCTGCAAAATGCTTGGTGGACGCGATGATATTTTTTATGGTACCAACGCACAATGTTTAGGATATATATAAGGCGGTTTTTGCCTCCTTTCCGGTAATATATATAGCGAAAGCAGAAAGTTTGAAGGGAGGAGAAGATTATGAGATGCGAAAATAATCTAATGGAAACCACATTAAAAAAGAATATGTCCCTGTATGAGGAGGATCAGCAGCCGGATGGAGGAAGATGGCGGAAGATCCTGCGCTATGTATTGATCGCAGTCATACTTGCAATCGTTATTCAGATGCTATATGCGGGAGTGCTCTTTTTACTTGCTTGGAGAGCGGAAGGGTCTCTTCAAACAGCGTCAAGTTATAAACAGATTGAAAAAAGTTTTAAGCGTGTGATCAAAGCACAGCAAAAGGTGGTATCCCGCTATGAATTTTATGAGGATCCGTTTAAGTCAGATCCTTTGCCAATGGCATATAACTGTTCGCTGGGAAGTTTAATGCAGTCGGCAGCATCCTCTGTCAGTGAAGGGGTATTAGACAGAGAGCCGGGTTCTACGCAGGAAGATTGGCCTGAACTGGTCACACAGGATAGTACGACCAACACAGAAAATGCAGATGAGGCAGAGATGGATCAGATTCTGACGAAGGATGGTTTGATCTATGTGCTTTATTATAACGATGGCTCCTATATAAGGAGCAATGCTACGGATCAAGAGGGTGCGACGGATCAACTGTACATTCTTCGAGAGAAGAATGGTATCTGCGAGGAAGTTGGCAAAGTATCCCTTAAAATTAATGATCCATATCAGAATGCCAGTAGTGAAGATGATCTGTACGGCGATGAAAGTGCTAGCTATGAAGATGGTCTGATGTGGTGTGGAAAGAGCTTGCTATATGTGAAGAATACGAGAGCACAGACCTATGTGATACCGATCGATGTATCGGATCCTCAGAAACCACAGGCTGGCAAGATGCTTCGGCAAAACGGTCAAAATCTTTGCACACGCGTATCCGGAGAGCAGTTGATCATTGCCTCTGTGATGCAACCATATACCGATGCCGATGGTGTTATCAGCATTGAAGATCCGCAAATTAATGACAAAAAGCTGGCGGTTAAGGATGTATATTGGCAGCGGGATCTGTATCAGCCGGGGTATACGCTTGTGTGCAGTTACCGCATGGCAGATCATACGCAGTTAGAGCCGGTCGGTCATAAAGCGTTAGCAGGAACGGCGATGAAAGTATACATGTCCGGCAAAAATGTATATGTGCTTTGCCGAACCGTTGCGAAGCGGTTCGATGAGACAGAACGCACCGGAATCACCAAGTTTGTTGTGGATTCAGAGGGGACAGTGAAAGCAACAGCGACCCATATTGTCAAAGGAATTGTAGGAGAGGGATTTGCGGTTAAAGAGCAGGGTGGACATTTGTGGCTGTGTATGTCGGTGCATCATTATAAGTCAGAGTGGAAATGGAAAAAGGCAGAGGTACCTTTTAACTGGAAATTACCTGCACATTATACGGGACAGCTCAAAATGCTCTGCGGAGAAGAAGAGAGTTCCCGTAATGTCAGTGTATATGCACTGGATGATTCGCTGCAGGAGATTGGAACAAGTTCTGAAATATGCAAAGGGGAAACGGTGCAGTGTGCACGTTTCCTGAACAAGACATTATATTTGGTGGTAAATGATGACCGTAAAATGATACAGGTATCAATGGCAGCAGAAGCAGATCCACAGGTCCTCGCACAGATCAAATTAGCCGATGAGGTTCATTATCTGCATTTGTTCCCATCGGATCCATCGATGATCTTTTCACTCGGGAAGACAACAACCGGAGAACTGGATATGACGGTTTTTCAGGCAACGGAGGGATCTGACATCAAACAGGTTGCAAGTTATGGTTTGCGGCAGCATGATTCCAGCGCATTAGCAGACCATACAAAAATCTTAGTGCAGAAGACGGAGAAAGGATTTTACTTGGGATTTGCAACGTATAATGCGGAAGGCTTGCAGTATCCGCTATTGCATTATACTGCAGATGAATCTGTAACTCAGGTTCTTCGCTCAACATCCAAAGGTCGTGCAGATTATTGGTGCCGCGGACTGTTTATTGATGGCAGCTTTTATGTATTCCGCAATTCCAACCGTGATCTGCAGATGGAAAAATATGAGCATCCACAGATGGAGGCGTATGCCGACAAGGCAAAGGTGTGGTCTAATTATTAACGCAAATTTCTTTATACCATAAAAAGGAGCTGTCGCACTAAGCAATTAGTGCGTAGCTCCTTTTTGGATATATCGTCTATATAGGGAGTATATTACTGATGGCTGTCCTGATAGTTCAAAGCAGCACCGACAAATCCCTTAAACAATGGATGTGGACGGTTTGGTCTGGACTTAAATTCAGGGTGAGCCTGTGTTGCTACAAACCACGGATGTGATGGAAGCTCGCACATTTCTACGATGCGTCCATCCGGAGACAGGCCGGAAAGCTTCATGCCGGATTTCTGTAAATCTTCGCGGTAGTAGTTATTTACTTCGTAACGGTGACGATGTCTTTCGTGGATGGTTTCCTCACCGTACAGCTCATAAGCTTTGGAATCCTTGTCCAGTACACAAGGGTAGGAACCGAGACGTAACGTGCCGCCGATATCTTCAATGCCGTCCTGTTCCGGCATTAAATGAATCACAGGATGTGTTGTCTGAGGATCCAGTTCAATACTATGCGCATCATTGAAACCACAGACGTGTCTTGCAAATTCTACGATGGCAAGCTGCATTCCCAAACAAAGACCTAAGAATGGAATACCGTGTTCTCTTGCATACCGGATTGCTGTGATCTTTCCATCGATGCCGCGGTCACCAAAGCCGCCAGGTACTAATATACCGGATACATCATGAAGGAGTTCATCAGCATTTTCTTCATTTAAGTCTTCAGATGGAATCCATTTGATCGTTACATTGCTTTTGTGCGCAAGTCCGCCATGCTTGAGAGCTTCTACAACACTGATATATGCATCGTGCAGAGAAGTGTATTTGCCGACGAGAGCAACAGTAACATCTTTCTCAAGATTTTTGAGGGTATGAACCATTGTCTGCCACTCTTCCATGTCCGGTGTTTTGCAGTCTAACTTCAAGCATTTGCAGGCAACATCTGCGAGATGCTCCTTTTCCATTGCCAAAGGTGCTTCATATAGAGTCTCTACATCTAAATTCTGCATTACGTGATCGGTCGGAACATTACAAAACAGTGCGATTTTATCTTTGATGCCCGGCTCGAGAGGACGCTCTGTACGGCATACGATGATGTCCGGCTGAATACCCATTCCCTGCAGCTCCTTAACGCTTGCCTGTGTTGGCTTGGTTTTCATTTCACCGGAAGCACCCAGGTATGGGATGAGTGTCACATGGATCAAGATAGCATTTTCACGTCCAACATCATGCTGAAACTGGCGGATCGACTCTAAGAAAGGCTGGCTTTCGATATCGCCGACAGTGCCGCCGACCTCAATGATTGCAATCTGTGTATCTTTACAGCCATCGTTACGGTAGAAACGGCTCTTGATCTCATTTGTAATATGTGGGATAACCTGAACAGTTCCGCCGCCAAAGTCACCGCGACGTTCTTTCGAGAGAACGGACCAATATACTTTTCCGGTTGTTACGTTGGATTGTTTGGTCAGATTTTCATCAATGAAACGTTCGTAGTGGCCAAGATCCAAGTCAGTCTCTGCACCATCATCCGTAACGAACACTTCACCGTGCTGTACCGGATTCATAGTACCGGGATCGATATTGATATAAGGGTCGAATTTCTGCATGGTCACACTATAACCACGCATTTTCAAAAGTCTGCCCAGAGATGCGGCTGTAATTCCTTTGCCGAGACCGGACACAACACCACCAGTGACGAAGACATATTTGACTGCCATTTGTGTATCCTCCTTTGTGTCAGAACATTGTTGTCAATAAATAAACCAATATTTTTCTATTATACTCTATATGATTGGGTTTGTTCAATATATTTTTGCACAAAAAGGAAAGAAAATTCATGGAAAATTTCCAAGAAATACATAGAAATTTCAGACTTTCTTAATATTGTGAAATATTGCTTTTTGGGCAGACTAGACTTATAATAGAAATAGTTTACAGGATATGAGGAGGACAAATTATTTGGACAACAATATATCAAATCAAAATAGAAACCAAAATAACAGCCAAAATAACAACAATATGGGAAATAATTTTGGACGCGGACAGAACCGTAAAAGCATGGTGCTTTGTCTGCTCGTTGCACTTGGCATTTTTCTTGTGTTTTCCTTGATGAATCGTCAGGTAGAAAAGGCAAGAGATAAAGAGATCAGCTATGACCAGTTTTTGCAGTTGCTGGATGATGGACAGGTTGAATCTGTGACACTCACTTCTGATCAGATCAAGATCGTTCCGAAGAAACAGTCAAATAGTCTGTATCAGATCACCTATCATACCGGTCTGATCAGTATGGATATTACATTGGTACAGCGATTAGAAAAGGCAAATGTAAAGTTCACCAAAAAGTCAGACAGTTCCAATAGTATGGTCTACATGCTGGTATCGACTGTATTGCCATTTTTACTGCTATGGGTCGGACTGATCTTTATGTCCCGTGTTATTTCTAAAAATTCCGGCGGTATTATGGGTGTTGGTAAGAGTACGGCGAAGATGTATGTTCAGAAAGAAACCGGTGTAACATTTCGCGATGTAGCCGGTCAGGAAGAGGCAATGGATTCGTTGAATGAGCTGGTCGACTTCCTGCATAATCCGAAGAAATATACGGAGATTGGTGCCAAACTGCCGAAGGGAGCATTGTTAGTCGGACCTCCGGGAACCGGTAAGACACTGCTTGCAAAGGCGGTGGCCGGCGAAGCTAAAGTTCCGTTTTTCTCTCTTTCCGGATCTGATTTCGTAGAGATGTTCGTCGGTGTAGGTGCATCGCGAGTGCGTGATCTGTTTAAGCAGGCACAGCAGATGGCACCATGTATTATTTTCATTGATGAGATCGATGCCATCGGTAAGAGCCGTGACAGTCAGTATGGAGGCAGCAACGACGAGCGCGAGCAGACGTTAAATCAGCTGTTATCCGAGATGGATGGATTTGACAGTTCGAAAGGCCTTGTCATCTTAGGTGCGACAAACCGACCGGAAGTGCTTGATAAGGCATTACTCAGGCCGGGACGTTTTGATCGACGTATTATCGTAGAAAAGCCGGATCTTAAGGGCCGAGTTGATATTTTACGTGTGCATGCCAAGGATGTATTAATGGATGAGTCGGTTGACTTTGAGGAAATTGCTCTTGCGACCAGTGGAGCCGTTGGTGCGGATCTTGCTAATATGATCAATGAGGCTGCTATTATGGCTGTGCGTTCCGGAAGAAGAGCAGTCAATCAGAAAGATCTGTTCGAGGCAGTGGAAGTCGTTATTGCCGGTAAGGAGAAGAAAGACCGCATTTTAGGCAAAGAGGAGAAACGGATCGTTGCATATCACGAGGTAGGGCATGCGCTAGTGACTGCACTGCAGAAAAATGCGGAGCCGGTTCAAAAGATTACGATCGTGCCACGTACGATGGGATCTCTTGGATATGTCATGCAGGTTCCGGAAGAAGAGAAATATCTGATGAGCAAAGCAGAGATACTCACTCGGATCACAACATTATTTGGAGGCAGGGCTGCGGAAGAATTAGTGTTTGATTCTGTAACGACAGGAGCTTCCAATGATATTGAAAAGGCAACCTCTCTTGCCAGAGCAATGGTAACACAGTACGGTATGTCTGATAAATTTGGATTGATCGGTTTAGAGAGTGTGCAGAACAAATATCTGGATGGCAGAACGGTGTTAAATTGTGGTGATGCAACAGAAGCAGAGATAGATCTTGAAGTCATGAAGATATTGAGTGAATGTCACCAAAAGGCTAAAGAATTGTTGGATGGCAATCGTGATGCACTGGATCAGCTCGCCGCATTTTTGATCGAGCATGAGACGATCACCGGTAAAGAATTTATGAAGATCTATCGTAAAGTACAGGGTATTGAGGAACCGGAAGGTGACCGCTTTGACTTACTTGTGCTGGATGTCGATGGTACGCTGCATAATTCTCATCGCGAGATTTCTGATGCAACCAAGAATGCGTTGATCGAAGCGCAGAAGCGCGGCAAGACGATCGCTATCGCATCCGGAAGATCCATTGCAGGAATTCGCCAGACAGCTTCTGCCATCTCTCTGGAAGAGTACGGTGGCTATGTGATTGCATATAATGGTACTACTGTGATCAACTGTAAAACAGGGGAATGCATTTACAACCAGACATTGCCGGCAGATCTGATCGCTCCGGTATACGAGGAGGCTGCTAAATTGCAGGTGGCTATCATGGCTTACCGTGACAGTGCCAAAGAGATTATCGTAGCTGGTGGTGTGACAGACTATGTTGCAGCAGATGCGGCTGCATCTTGTGTTACGATCCGCGAGACAGAGCAGTTCGTAAAAGAGCTTAGTTTTCCGATCAACAAGATCTTTGTTTCGGGAGAACCGGACAAGATGAAAGAAGTAGAACGCATTTTACAGCGAAAGTTTGGTTCAGTGTTGAATGTATTTCGCTCAGATCCATACTATGTAGAACTTCTGCCAAAATACACAGATAAAGGTGTTGCGGTTGATAAGTTAGTGAAATATATGGATATTACCAAAGAACGTGTTATGTGTGTAGGAGACAGTAACAATGATCTGCCGATGTTACGCTATGCCGGTATGGGAGTCGCAATGGGGAACGCTTCTGATCGGATCAAAGAGCAGGCAGACTATGTTACAGATAGTAACGATGATGATGGTATTGTCAAAGTTATTGAAAAATTTATGACGGAGGCACATCACGAAGAGGGATAATTTATTGGGGATGGAGGAACACGAATGAATGGTTCAGAAAAACATTATTTAGAAAGACTGCTTGATCCTGAGGATCGGGATATGATAGAGAAGGAGGAGCATTTTTCACAGGTGATGATGATGTATTCCTGTGCGATCCGCGAGGTGCAGACCAAGCTGGAAGTGCTTAATGATGATCTTAAATCACGTTATCAGCGCAATCCGATCCACAGCATTAAGTCGCGTATCAAAAAACCGGTAAGTTTAGCTAAGAAATTACGTAAGAAAGGACTTCCCGTATCGGTGGATTCCATCAAAGGGAATATCAATGACGTTGCCGGTGTGCGTGTTATCTGTTCGTTTGTGGATGATATTTACACAATATCAGAGATGCTTACGTCACAGACGGATATCACATTGATCAGCCAAAAGGACTACATTGAGCATCCAAAGCCAAATGGATACCGCAGCTTGCATCTGATCGTAGAGATTCCGGTATTCTTTGCAGATAAGATGCGGCCGATGCGTGTGGAAGTACAGATACGAACGATCGCTATGGATTATTGGGCAAGTTTAGATCATCAGCTTCGATATAAGAAAGATGACATGGATGAGAACTACCGCAAAGAGATTGAAATGCGATTGAAGCGTTGTGCAGATATGATCACAGCAACCGATGCTGAAATGTTAGATATTCGCAAAAATATTTATGGATATCGCATTTAATGTTTTAGAGTTTCAAACTTCCCATACCTCATTATCTCACACAACCACATATTGCTTATTATGTCAAAGAATGCTAAGTGTTTTGCAGCCACAATATAGCGGCTTCTGCCGGCAGAGAACTATAGTAATTGCCTTGCCGCTTTTTCGTTTTTGGTGATTTCTAGATT